>SESB01000160.1_pt1 | contig 48897 bp, 44 predicted proteins | sample 3171441 | NCBI WGS metagenome assembly SESB01 (sample SAMN06051867, study PRJNA518727) | freshwater metagenome | biome: subpolar coniferous forest; feature: holomictic lake; material: water; isolation source: holomictic Lake 227, 6 m depth | place: Canada: near Kenora, Ontario | collected...
CTTTCCTAGCTCTTTAAGGAATGCTAAGCCGTAGCCCTTGCCGCGATACGCAGGATCAATATAAAGATCCTCAAGATAAATACCAGGCTTACCAACCCAAGTGGAGTAATTCAGGAACCAAATAGAGATTCCAACTACTAGACCGTTATCTTCGGCAACATGGCAGTAAGCGACTGGATTTTCTCCAAAGATTGTCTCTTCGATTTGTTCGATCGTCGCTTTTGCTTCTAGCGGTGCCTTTTCGTACTCAGCAAGATCTTTGATCAGCTGATGTATTCGCGGTGCATCCGCTTTAGTGGCGTAACGAATCCCAGACTGAGTCATTGCGGCAGTCTATAGCGGCGTCGAGGAAGTGCCTGAATTAGTTGGTCATCGAGCAGTGTTTTAAGGGCTTTTTCGACCTGTGATTCTTCAGGCCACAACTTCTTTATTGCTGATTCTGTTAATGACTCGTTTTCACGAAGTGCTTGCACAATAGTTCCGCGACATTTGCGATCAGTGCCATGCCAATCTTGTGATTTACGAACTAGATTTGTTTTTGGATAGCCATTCTTACGCCAGTTGCACTGACCAATTATTGGACAGAGTTCACACGCAGGATTTTTTGATGTGCAAACAAGTGCGCCAAGTTCCATGGTTGCAGCAGCCCATAGGTGTGCATTCTTTGCTGGAAGGATTTCAAGTCTGCGAGCTTTTTCTCGAGCAGTGGGAGCGGGCTTTGGATGCTCTTCACCATCAATTGCGCGCACTAGTAATCTGCGGATGTTGACATCCATAACAAGAGAGCGTTGTTCAAATGCAAAGGCTGCAATAGCAGCAGCGGTGTATTCGCCTATACCTGGCAGCAACTGAAGTGTTTCTTGATCTTCTGGCACTTTGTTATTGAAATCTTCGGCGATGATTTGTGCGGCAGCATGTAGTCGAAGCGCACGACGTGGGTATCCAAGACGCCCCCAAGCGGTAATAACTTGTGCAGGTGTTGCCTTTGCTAAATCTTTAGGAGTCGGCCAACGCTCCATCCACTCATTCCATTTAGGAAGAACGCGATTGACTGGAGTTTGTTGCAACATATATTCGCTGACCATCACACCCCACGGAGATGTATCGCGCCACGGTAAATCTCTTTTGTTCTTTTTAAACCAGGTAAGAATTGGTTTTTCTAACGAACTCATTCGCCGGAGATTTTTACCCGTTTTAGCGCGGCATCTAATCGTGAGACCTCAACGATTTCCATGCCATCAATCTTTGTATCTGATCCAGTTGGTACCAATGCACGTTTGAAACCAAGACGATATGCCTCTTGGAGTCTGCGATTAACGCCACTGACTTTGCGAATTTCACCAGCTAATCCAACTTCACCGATTGCTACTAAATCTGAAGGCAGAGCAAGACCTTTTGCAGCAGATGCAACGGCCAAAGCAAGGGCTAAATCAGCGGCAGGCTCTGTCATTTTCATACCGCCGACAGTTGCTGCATATACATCGCGGCCACCTACGCGAACATTTGCACGTAGCTCTAGTACCGCAAGAGTCATTGATGTGCGAGCTGAATCAAGTCCAGACACAACGCGACGCGCATTTCCGTAATCATTTTCGCGACCTGCAGATACCAACGCTTGGATCTCTGCAAGGAGTGGACGACGTCCTTCAAGAGTTACAGTCACACATGTTCCTGGTACAGGTTCTGTATGACGAGATGTGAATAATCCAGTTGGATCCAGAACTGATTCGATTCCGGTATCACTTAAATCAAAACATCCAACTTCATCTGATGCACCAAAACGGTTTTTGATTGCACGGATTAGACGAAGGCGTGAATGACGCTCACCCTCAAACTGCAACACAACATCAACGATGTGTTCAAGAAGTCGAGGACCAGCAATGGATCCATCTTTGGTTACATGTCCAACAAGTAACAAAGTGATGTCACGATCTTTACAGATACGAATAAGTGCGCCAGCGACTTCTCGCACCTGCGTAACTCCGCCAGGCGCGCCATCTGCTGCAGAGCTGCCAATAGTTTGGACTGAGTCAATAATTAAAAGTTGTGGCTGAACAGAATCAATGTGGGCGATTACTGCGCCAAGATCTGTTTCAGATGCAAGAAATAGCTGTGGGTCGATTGCATTGATGCGCTCTGCGCGAAGTCGAACTTGGGAAGCAGATTCTTCACCGCTTATATATAGCGCTGAAATACCCTTTGCTGCAGATTGCGCAGCAACTGAAAGCAACAGCGTTGATTTACCAACACCTGGTTCACCGGCTAATAAAATCGCCGCACCTGGTACTAATCCGCCACCAAGTACGCGATCAAGTTCTGAAACACCTGTAGGACGTGCATGGGCTGCAGATAAATCAACATCTCCGATAGGAGTTGCTTTTGCAGTTACGTTTCCGGCAACCAGTGATAATTTCTTTGGTGCAGCAATCTCTTCGACTACGCCCCATGCTTGGCATTCACCGCAGCGACCAACCCATTTTTGGGATGTCCAACCGCATTCGGTGCAGCGGAATGGATCTTTTTCAACCTTGGCCATGAGGTAACCCTATGACAAGGGACTGACTATTTCTTCTGGGCAGCCAATGTTGCTGGATGCTGAATGATAAATAGCGGAAGGTTGCGGGCTGCGGAGTCACGAATATGTTGCATGCGGACATCGCACAGGCGCGCTAACTCGTTGTAGGCGTCTTTGCCCATCAAAAGTTCTAGCTCGTACTTGTTAGAGACATACACAGGCTCTGTTCCAACGTGGGCATCACTGTTGCTTGTGCAGTACCAGTCAAAATCTTCTCCGCCATCGCCCCATGCAAGACGTTCGTACTCACCAATTACTGTTACTGAGTATTCGCGCTCACCGTATTCGCGAGTTTCAAAGCTACGACGCAGTGGCAACTGCCAACACACATCTGGCTTGGTATCTGCAAAGTGCTTTCCATCGCGTTGTGCAACATGGTGAAGCACGCAACCAAATGATCCTGTAAAACCTTCTGCTTCATAACCCTTACGGTTTAAGAAAATACATCCATTGTCAACGCGACGAGTTTTGCGTTCACCATCTTCATCTTTTTCAGAAATTCGTAAATCTCCACCAGGCTTCTTTGGACGGGCCTCGCTATAGAACTGCCACATTTCAGGAGTTAAATAAGCAGCAGCTTTAATTGTGCGCTCTTCATCGTCCTTATCTGTATACATCGCACCTTCAGTGCAACATCCAGAAAACGGTTGACTTTTAAAAACACCTTGGCAACCATCGCCATAAATACAAGTCCAGTACGAGGTCAACCACGTCAGGTCGCACTTGAAAATAGTTTCAGCATCATTTGGGTCGAAGAATTCAACCCAATCACGCGCAAATCCAGCTTTAACTTCTGACATAGTCGCAGAGCCTACAGGCATAACAGGTAGGCTTGTTACATGGATCAGCAATCAAAGGTTGCAGTTGTTGGCGCCGGCATTATGGGCGAGGCCTTGATTTCTGCATTGATTTCATCTGGTGTTAATCCAGAGTTGATTACGATTTCAGAAAAGCGTGCTGATCGAAGCGCCGAGCTGATTGCAAAGTATTCAATCAAACAAGCACCATTGGCAAGCAATGTTGCCGCCGCAGATGCGCTGTTATTAGTGGTAAAGCCTCAGGATATGGCTGCGGTACTTGAAGAAATTAAGGGTTCGATTAATCCATCCGCGGTCGTAATCACCTTTGCAGCAGGCAAGACAATTTCATTTATTAGTAATGGTTTAGGTACTGATAATCCAGTAGTGCGCGTTATGCCAAATACACCAACAATGGTTGGTGCCGGAATGGCTGCAGCATCAATGGGTGCAGGTGTAACAGATACACAAAAGCAATTCGTGTTGGGATTCTTGGCAGCTACCGGGAAAGTGATTGAAGTAGCCGAAGAGCTGCAAGATGCGGTCACGGCAACTAGTGGTTCTGGACCTGCGTACTTTTTCGCATTTGTGGAAGCAATGGTTGCTGGAGCAAAAGAACTTGGCCTCAGCGAGCAAGATGCAACAACTCTGACAGTTCAAACAATTGTTGGTGCTGCAAAGTTATTGGATGAGTCAGGCAAGAGCGCAACAACTCTGCGCGAAAATGTAACAAGCCCAAATGGCACAACCGCAGCTGCGCTCGCATCATTTGGATCTAGTGATCTCAACTCTATGGTTGCTAAGGCAATGAAGGCGGCTAGCGATCGTTCGCAGGAATTAGCGTGAAACGCTTTGTAGCATTTGTTGTACTCGCATCACTTGTAGTTGCTCCTGCTTCTCAAGCAGCACCTAAAAAAATTAGCGTAAAACCAATGCAATTGTTAACGACTATTGGTTCGCCAGAAGAAGTAAGCGGAATCGTTGCTAGTGGCAAAGCAATAATTATTTTTGGAACCAAAACTTCAAAGGCTTACGCCCGCGCAATTGATGCAACTGGCAAAGAGCTTTGGAGCTTATCCCTAGATCAATCTGCAGCATCGATTGCGACTGCCGCAGCAGTAGATCCGGCAGGGGATATTTGGATTACCGGTGCAACTCCGCTCGTCTCAGGTGCAACTTCACCTGCGCCCACAGCGACGCCATTAAATCCAGATAACGCCGTTATCCCGCCATCTGTGTTTATCGGTGATTTAAAAGCTGTAGCTATTTGGAAAGTTAGTGCAGCAGGCACATTAATACTTACAAATAAATTGCCAACAAGTTCTGTGCTATTTCCAACCGCAATTACGGTAGATAAAAACGGTGCGTCCGTCGTAGGAATTTTGGCAACTGACAAAGGTAACGCCGGCTTTCTAACCAATACAGATACAGCAGGTCTTTTTTCAAAGTTGGTACAGCTCGGTGTTTCATCTACAACAGCTGATGCGGTTGTAAGACATAGTGATGGAAGTTTCACAGTCGCTGGTTCAAGTGCAGAGGCATTAGGTGGTAAAAAAGTTGTTGGAATAACAGATGGCATATTGGTCAAGATTTCAAAAGCTTTAAAAGTAACGTCTGTTGTTAGGAGCTCGGTCGCAAAGGGTAAGCGAATCTGGAATAGCGCTACTTCGTCGTTGCTACTTGCTGGCGAAGTAAGTGTAGGAAGCACAACAGAATCAGCAATTACAAAGTTTTCTCCGACCTTTGCCCCAACATGGACGTATCGCTTTTCCTCAACAGGTTCGGCACTTAGTGCAGCTGCTACACACGCATTATTCATTTCAACTGGGGCAATTGCACAATTAAATTGGAACCCCAAGACGCCAACACCTTTATTACTTACCTTTGACTCAAAAGGCCTGATCACTGCAGCCGATAGCGGCCCGATAGGCCAGAAAGAACTCCTCGGACTACTCATTTCTAAGGAGTTTGGGGTTTTGGCCCTTACATCAAGCGCAGAATTGGTTTCGATTTTTACCCTACTTCCGCGGTAACCTAAACCCCCGCACACTCAGTGCGAACATTAGAAATGAGAGCGTGACATATGGGTTCCGTAATTAAAAAGCGACGCAAGCGCATGGCGAAGAAGAAGCACAAGAAGCTTCTTAAGAAAACTCGCATTCAGCGCCGTAACGCTAAGTAATAATTACGGCTTTAGTAGTGCAAGCTTGCCGTTAACAGTGGCAAGTAAGAATTTAACTTTATTAACAGTTACCCAAGCGCTCTGAGTAGGTTCAGAGCCTTGGGTACTGCTTACTAATCGAATTGCAGATTGGCCCAAATCTTTTTTGCTCGTATCTAGAGCACACAATCGATCCTGACAATTGAAAATAATAGTCTTTCCATCCGTGGTCATAAATTCACCCGGAGTTCCAAAATTTTCAGTAGTTAATTTCGAAATATTTGTTGGATCACTCAATACAGCCCAGCGAACCTGATTTGGCTTTGGAGCAGTTGCAGCTGATGCGGCTAACCATGTGACAAACACATCACCATTTGCTTTAGCAAGTGCCACATCAAATCCAAAGATTGCAGCATCATCGGATGAAATATCTAGAGTCTGATAAGCCCATGCAGTTGATTCGGTACCGCTGCGATTTGCGATACGAATAGCACCTGATGTGATTTCTTTCTTTTGGTTCATCGAAACTACTGAATCGTAAGCAACGTATGTCTTTGCACCATCAAAGATTGCCTGCAAATGGAACCCAACGTCACCTGTTGTGCGACCATCAGTCTTGCGATCACCATCAACTAATTCATATTTCCACGGTGCTGATTTCGTTTTAACAGCGCCAAGTAAAACACCTTGTGTTTCGTCGCGATAAAAGACTTGAATTGCACTTGCGCTAGCAACACATGCATTTGTCAGGCTGACATCACTTGAAGTGCGCACACGATTGGCATCTAAGTAATCATTGACAGATGGGCCATTGCCATCAACCGTTTCGGTGGTGAAGCTTTTACCGTTGAATGTTGCGTACCGGAGATCTTTTTCGGTCGAGTCACTGTAGAAAATGTGAAGGGTTTGCTTCACTCCACTTCCGTTAACGCACATGCTGATGCCACCAGAAATAGTATTTGTTGTACGTCCGTTGCTTCCACCAGCCCCATCAACAGTGACCTTTTTCCAACTCTTGCCATCGTATGTTGCAAGCTTGAGATCACCGCTCTTTGTATCGGTATAGGCAATTGCAGGCTGTCCATTAAAAGTGGTACTTGCAACGTTTTTTCCGTCAGCTGAAGTATCAAGCACAGTGCTCTTCCATCCAGCTTGTGGGATAACAGCTTTAGTCGTCAATGCATCTGAAACACCTAGTGCATTCTTAGCTACGACAGAAAAAGTATAAGAAGTACCGTTTTTTAAACCAGTCATAATTACAGGGCTAGAAAGGGATCTCTTTTCCAGGCCGGTCTTGATATTTTTAACTATATATTCGCTGATCTGTGCTGTTCGTAAATTAACTGGTGGGTCGAAAGAAACAAGTGCAGATGAATCTCCGGTGAAAGCTTGAACATTGCGTGGTGACTGAGGAAGATCAGTTGCGATACCGGCAGGTGGTTTGTTGCGCATGTCTTCCATCATTGCCAAAAGCAACGGACCTGGTCCGCGGAAAACTTCGCCTGGATCAAGACTTGGCGTCATTACCGAATCAAGTCCCGCTTTCGAAAAAGTGTTTTCATCTAGATGCGATGTAGAGGAGCCAGATTGGTATCGAGGAGGTGTGTACATCTTTGGCTTGATTCCGCCATTAGCTTTAATTCCAAGCGGGCCTGACCACACTAAAGATGATGTGAGTGCGGCTCCTAATTCTTTTGATGGAGTTGGAAGATCTGCAAGACGACGACCATCTGATGTTTGCAGGTAAGCATCAAATGGAGTTGGTTGATCCAAACTACCTAATCCATAAAAAGGATCGTATGCATCGTTAGAAAGGAAACCAAGACCGTGGCCAATTTCGTGGATGAAAACTGATTCTAGGTCGTATTCAGAACTAGATGGCGATCCGTCGCCACGGGTATCCCACGCTGCTGCTGAGTTAACTTGAATAATAATTTCAGGATTGGCTTTATCTAAATCTTTTCCAGCTAACGCATTAGCAGTAGCTGATGAATACCACAGTGAAGGATCTGGAGCACCAGAAAATGCAGAGAAGAAACTACCTGGACGCGCACTGCCTAACACTCCCCAAGAACTCGAGCGTCCCCAGGATGCATCAACATTTACAACGACCGACGATTTAAAGTTTGCAGACCAGACATCAATTGCTGCCTGAATATCTTTTTTAGCCCAATCTGGAAAGTTGTTGTACTTAACATCAAACTTAGATGTTGTTTCTAGATTTTTCGCTGCGGGATGTTTTGTTGTATGTGTAACAGAATCAGTTCCGGCGTATGTATAGCCCCAGGTTGTTGCTGGAATCTGTTTGAAGGTAAGCGCCGGTGCAGCAGGTGCCCAAAGAATTGAAGCGGTAAGCGCACTAACAAGGCCTAAAGCCCCTAGTTTCTTAATCCGCAGCATAAGCCGAACGCTATCAGGGCATGGCGCGTGGTTTAAGGTCAGGGGTAGGAAATACCAATTCTCTAAGTGAATTGACAGGTAGGAAGGGCTAGAAAATGACCCTCGTAACAATTTATAGCCGAACTGGTTGCCATCTTTGCGAAGATGCGTTAGAGATTTTGCAATCAATGCAGGAGGAACTTAACTTTGTGATTGATGAGATTTTGATTGATGGTAATGAAGAGTTAGAAAAAGAGTTTGGTGAGAAGATTCCTGTTACACAGATTGATGGAGTGCATCACGATTTTTGGCGAGTAGATCCAGAACGGTTTAGATCTTCCCTTGAAAAACATCGTCAGCATCAATAATTTTGTATGAATAACCTTGCTCAGCTAAAAAGCGTTGACGGTTCTGCGCAAAATCCTGATCGATAGTGTCGCGAGAAATAACTGAATAAAACTTTGCACCGCGTCCATCTGACTTTGGTCGCAAAATGCGACCTAACCGTTGGGCTTCCTCTTGACGGCTTCCAAATGCACCAGATACCTGAATTGCAATGGTCGCATCTGGTAAATCAATTGAAAAATTCGCGACCTTTGAAACAACTAAACATTTTATTTCACCAGTTCGAAATTGATTAAATAAAATCTCTCGCTCTTTGATGGGCGTTTCACCTTTAATTAGTGGTGCGCCCAATGTTTCTGACAGTTCATCAAGTTGATCAATGTATTGCCCAATTACTAAGACCTGATCATCCGCGTGCTTTTCTACCAAGGCTTGGACTACGTCGCGCTTTGTTCGGGTTGTGGCACAACTGCGATAACGGTTTTCTGGCTCGGCAGTGGCATATGCCAAGCGCTCTGTTTCAGTCAGATTGACTCGTACCTCAATACATTCAGCTGGCGCGATGTACCCCTGCGCTTCAATTTCTTTCCACGGCACATCAAAACGCTTTGGACCAATTAGTGAGAAAACTTCACCTTCCATGCCATCTTCGCGAACCAAAGTGGCCGTCAAGCCTAAGCGGCGACGTGATTGGATGTCTGCGGTAAAGCGAAAGATTGGCGCAGGTAATAAGTGCACTTCGTCGTAAATAATTAAGCCCCAGTCATATGAATCGAAGAGATCTAAATGCGCGTACACACCATTCTTCTTCTTTGTCATAACTTGATAAGTGGCGATAGTTACTGGGCGAATCTCTTTCTTGGCTCCTGAATACTCGCCAATCTCATCTTCATTCAAGGTGGTTCGTTTTAGTAATTCCTCGCGCCATTGGCGTGCGGCAATTGTGTTTGTTACCAAAATTAATGTTGTTGCCTTGGCATGTGCCATCGCTGCTGCGCCAACAATAGTTTTTCCAGCACCGCAAGGAAGTACAACTACACCAGACCCGCCATGCCAAAAACCTTCAGCTGCAAGTTCTTGGTATGGACGAATCTTCCAATCCTTTTGTACTAAAGAAATATCGTGAGCTTGTCCATCAACGTAACCCGCAAAATCTTCTGCTGGCCAACCAAGTCGCAACAATGATTGCTTGATCTGACCACGTTGGCTAGGCAAAACAGTAATTGTTTCAGGATCTATTCGAGCACCAAGCAATGGAGCAATCTTTTTGGCTCTAATCACTTCTTCCAGAACAGCAGTATCCGTTGTAATAAGAATCAGGCCATGAACAGGATCCATCTCAAGGCGCAAGCGACCGTAGCGAGACATTGTCTCGGCAACATCAATAAGAATTGAGTGGGGGACTGCGTAACGAGAGTATTTAATTAAGGTATCGATTACTTGTTCTGCATCATGTCCTGCTGCGCGGGCATTCCATAAACCAAGCGGTGTTAACCGATATGTGTGAATGTGTTCAGGTGATCGCTCTAGCTCTGCAAAGGGTGCAATTGCTCGTCGACACTCAGTTGACATGGGATGGTCAATATCGAGCAGCAGCGTTTTGTCGCTCTGAACAATTAGTGGACCATCAGTCATTGAGTAAATCCTTAATTAGCGCATGTAATAACTTGCTGCGATCTTCAAGAGTACTGATGTCTACCCATTCATGCGCTGCGTGAGCTCCATCGCCAACTGCGCCGAGACCATCAAGAACCTGAGCACCTGCAGCGGCTGCAAAGTTGCCATCACTTGCTCCACCAACTGATGCATGGCCTAGCGGAGGCATGCCCAGTTGCTTAGCAACTTTTTCTGCTCGCTCATATAGCGCCATTGTTGAACTTGTTTCCAAAGGAGGACGATTAAATCCACCAGTAATTTCATAACGAGCAGCAGCATTAATTGGCTTTAGACCTTTGATTGCAGCGTCAACTCGCTTGAGATCATCCATTGAATATGAACGAATGTCGATATCCAAAACCGCTAGATCAGGAACAGTATTTGTTGTATTTCCTGAATGCAGAGTTGTGGGTACAACAGTTGTTCCATGTTCTGCATTTTCCATTGCCGTAATTGCCAAAACTGCATGTGCCATCTCAGTTGTTGCGTTAATACCTTTTTCGGGTTCAAGTCCTGCGTGTGACGCTTTGCCATGAATTTTAACTTGATACATCGCCGTGCCTTTGCGGCCAGTTTTGACTTTGCCGTTAAGAGTTGCTTCTAAAACTAGAACCGCTTTAGCCGCTGCCGAAATTTCCTTAATGAAATCTTTACTTGTTGCACTACCAGTTTCTTCATCTGTTGTTGCAACTAATGCGGCACTACCTGTGATGTCTTTCATCGCGTACAACGCCTGAACAAATCCAGCTTTCATGTCAAAAATTCCTGGACCTCGAGCAGCGTTTCCTTCAACGCTCCACAAAGGCTGGAAAGATCCCTTAGGCCACACAGTGTCTAAATGGGCAAGCACGATGACATCAGGATTAGCAGCACCCCACCAAAAAACGGGGCGACCATTTACTTCACGTATTTCTGCAGGTGTTCCTAAAATTCTGGTTGCAATATCACTTGCTAGACGAACAACATCGCGGCAGGCATTTAGATCTTCAGTTGGTGATTCCAACTTAACTAATGCTTCGAGGGCTGCCAACATGGGATAAGTCTATAGCGGTGCCACGCCAGTGATGCGTGGAATTCTGAAGGATTGGACCTCGCCCGTTGCATGATCGCGTGCGATTAAGGCCCCCGCGCTAATGCGAATTGGGTCAATTATTCGATGGGTTACACCGCCATTGTTATCGGCGTATCCAATAGAAAGGGTTTTTTCATCAACAATAAATTTATTGAGAATTTCCATTGTTTCATTTGCAGTTGTGCGAGGTAGCTGTCCTAATGCTTCACTAGCTACCTGACGCAAACGAGTCTGACGGTAGGTAGATTTTTCACCAGTGCGTAACGCGCGAATAGCTGTTGTTAAATTTTCTGTAGTTGGAACTTCAACTTCTCCAATTACACGTGGTGGACGTGGCTTTGTTAGCGCACGGTTTGATTTAGGACCCGTCAAGATCATTCCATTTGCAGACTCACCAGCAGGTAAATACCCACTTTCACGTAATACTCGCATGGCATCAGTCGCATCCATGTCACAAATAACAACTTCAGGTGCAATACGACGAAGTCCCAAGATTTCAAGTTTTTTATCATTCATGATTTGAGAAATTAATGCAGTGTCCTCACATCGTATGAAAGAGGAAGTGTTACCGACTCTCAATTTACCGTGCTTCTTTGCAACATCCGCAATGAGATATTCCAGTGGTTGTGGCATTGGAGTCTTGGATGTTTTAACTAAGAAGGTTTTTATTTCATCGCCAGTCTTACCGTGGTCCAAGGCGCGTCGAATTGTGCTTTCAGTAAATCTATAAACCGTTGCGCCACCTCGGCTTTCAATCTCGGCCATCATTGCAAGCGCTTGCGAGATTTCATGCTCCAACGGACCTGGTGCAATTGCAGTGTTATCACTTTGGATCAAGATGTGATCAACTGTTTTTGGTAAGTCTTCGTTAATAGAATTTAGATCATCACCACTTAGAAATTGTGCGCCGAATTTAGATAAGGCTCCTTGGCCGGTTATTCCTAGCCATTCAGCCTCACGAAGCGTCCATTCCGCAAGCTCATCCTGCAATGAAGAGTTGCGACGAACTGGTGCGCGCCATGACAAAACTTCTTTAAAGCTATTCCATTCAGGAGCGATGCCCGGATTTTCACTCAAAATCTCTAGCGTTAATGCACGTACTCGCGCAGCATTAACTCGATCCAGCTCGGGTCCGAGGGCTGCCACATTCTTTGCTTCTACTCGACCAACTAATCCGCTAACACGCGAAGTGATTAACCATTGTGATGCCAACATTTGCCAGCGATCAGCAGGTGTCTGCATTAACCAAATATCAAATTTATTACTTGGCAGGATTCGATCGTCGGCATCCACGCTTATTAATGATGTTAGATAGGCAAGCTCTGCAACAAATGCAGTACATGATTCATCGACACCTAAATGTGTTGAAATTATTTTGAGATCTCGAACCCCTAAACCACCGGCTCGCAATGCATCTGCTGGTTCATCTGCCCAGAAATTAAGCAACTCTTCGACCCAGCGCAGCACAGTAGAAACATTTGCAATCGCTGCAAGATTTATCTGACGCTCATCACGTTTTGCACCTTTTAACTCTGGTTGTTTAATAAATCTTTCTTTATGAATCTTGCCACCACGTAAAGCAATCGCTGCTTCACGAGGCAAAATTACAGTGCGCTGATCAAGCGGCACTAAGAATTTTTTCTCGAGCAACCAAGTCACACCTGGTCCAGGGTTTTTTATATCTCCAACACTTCCGCGCGGAGGTCCCCACACCAATCGATCTAAAACTTTTTTCGCGTCCGCTGGTGCTTCATCTAATTCACTAAGTTTTAATTTGGCCATTGATGCCGGCCCTAAACCTGCTGGCTCTGTGCCAATTACTTCGCGCAACTGCGTTGGTAAGCGCATCCCATCGTCGGATGGATAAACAAGACCAATAGTTACTAAATGTTCTAATGCACCCTTGGCTTCTTTTTCTGTAAGAGTTACTACGCTTTTTTCTGAAAATGGTTCATTCAGAGATGCTGCAGCTTCCAATACCTGAATCTGCCATTGATTGAGCGAGTCAATTGCTCTGGCCAGACTTGGCGCAGAACAAGCTCGCACAGCAAGTGAAGCAATATCTGGTGGTACAGGTGTGACTAAGTCTGGACGAGCAGTAAATAAATTTAAAAGGGCAGCATCATCGACACTACGTAGGTAGTCAGAGAATGAGCGCATTTCCATAACTTGCCTACATTACTGGCATTTCAGCAGTTCTTGTTAATTAGCCTTTACCTTTACGCGGGGTCAACCAAGTAGCAAGTGCGGCAAGTCGAACAACGATGGGGGAGATGGCTCGTCCAATAAAGCGTGCTCGGCGAAAATCATGAATTGGCCAACCTTCAGCCATCGCTCGCAAACCTAATAGCGCATCTGGATTAATTGCTGATGGATGGCCGACGCATTGCAACAGTGGCAGGTCATTGTTGCTATCTGAAAATGCTAAACACTGTTGCAAGTCAAAACCTTTTTCGGCAGCTAATTCACGAACTGCTATTGCTTTTTCTTTTCCGTGTAGCAATGGTCCATTCATTTGACCGGTATATAACCCATCCTTAATTTCTGCTTTGCTACCAAGAGCACCAGTTAGACCTAATCGCTTAGCAATTAAAGTGGCCATATCTTCCGGTGCGGCAGTTACTAAATAAACCTCGACACCTTCTTCGTACAGCTTTTGTGCGATATCAATTGTTCCTTGCCACATTGCAGGCGAAACATATTCATCATAAATTTCCTGAGCAATTGCTTCAATATCTTTTACATTATGTCCGCCGATAAAATCAGTTGCTGAATCTTGGAAACGCTGAATCTCTTCCTTATTTTCTTTTCCTGTTAAGCGGAATCTCAGGTTTGCTAAAACGAAACGGGAAATGTCCTTCTTGGTGAAGTAACCGCGCTGGTACATACCGCGGCCCAAGAAATAAATGGTTGAGCCACGAATAAGCGTGTTATCGACATCAAAGAAGGCAGCTCTTTTGCCCGTGAGTGCCATGTCACTACCTTACCGATAGACGGGGTTTCGAGACGCTTTATGCTTTCCCAATGAGTTCAACAGTTCATGTGGTCCGCCATGGAGAAGTCCATAATCCTGACAAGATTCTGTACGGTCGCCAACCCGGTTGGCGGTTGTCTGATCGCGGTCAAGAAATGGCACGCACAATTGCACAATGGTCTACAACTCTTGATTTAGGCGCTCTTCATGTCTCACCCTTGCAACGCGCGCAAGAAACAGCCGCACCTATTGCTGCGGCTCATAATATTTCGATAACTACTGATGAACGATTGATCGAAGCAGCAAATATTTTTGAAGGTAAGCCATTTGGTGTTGGTGATGGCGTATTACGTCATCCTGCTGCATGGAAACATTTATGGAATCCGTGGAAACCATCATGGGGCGAGCCATATGACCAACAAATTAATCGCATGCTTGCAGCAATCTTTGCCGCTCGAGATGCTGCAGGTGGTAAAGACGCAATTTGTGTGTCTCATCAATTACCTATTTGGATTTTACGTAGTGCTATTGAAAATCGTCGTCTATTACATGATCCTCGCAAACGCGAGTGCACACTGGCATCTGTTACCAGCGTGCATTTTGATGACGAGGGTTTTATTTCAGGTTTAACATATTCAGAACCAGCGCGACACCTGTTGCCTGAAAAAAAGTAATGAAGAAATTTGCACTCTTAATTGCATTGGCAATTGCACTTACCGGGTGTAGCGGAGGCGGAACATCGTCCTCAGAAGAAAGTTTTGTATCTGGTGATGGCGCAACAACATTCATAAAAATTGCAGACAGAAAGATTGCTCCGTCAATTACGGGATTAACTTTGTCTGGGACCAATTACACCTACGCGAAAGACAAAGTCGCAGTGGTAAATGTGTGGGCATCATGGTGCTCACCCTGCCGTGCAGAAGCTCCAACACTAGCGTCGCTGGCAAACAAGTATTCAGATGTTGCATTTATTGGAATCCTGACCCGAGATAATCCTGCAAATGCTGAAGCATTCGCACGGCGCTTTAAACTGCCGTACCCAACGATTATTGATGACTCAATTTTGATTGGCTTTAAGGGTTCATTACCCGCAAATGCAATCCCATCAACGGTAGTTCTGGATAAAAAAGGCAGAGTAGCCGCTCGTATTTCAGGGGCCATAACAGTTGCTTCACTAACGCAGCTGATTGAAAGAGTGAGTGCGGAATGAAAGCAATCTTTGTAGACCAAATCTTTTCAGGAGTTCTTGTAACAGCTTTTCCTTTTGCGTTTTTCGCAGGAGTTATTTCGTTCTTATCACCATGCGTTTTGCCTTTAGTTCCAGGTTATCTTTCCTTTGCTGCTGGCTTTTCGGTAAGTCGAGGAAAAGTATTACTGGGATCGCTCCTGTTTGTTTTAGGGTTTAGTGCGGTCTTTGTTTCATTCGGAGCACTTTTTGGTGAGCTTGGTAATACGTTGTCAGCACATCAAGATTTAATTTCCAGAATTCTTGGCGTCATTACAATTTTCTTAGGATTTATTTTTTATGGTCGTTTTCCATTTTCACCAACGATTAGACCAAAAATGCGAACAACGGGTGGCTTACTAGGTGCACCATTACTTGGCGTTTTATTTGGAATCGGTTGGACACCTTGCATTGGGCCAGCTTTAGCTGCGGTGCAGACATTGGCATTTCAGGAATCAAGTGCCGTTCGTGGAGCGGTACTTTCATTCGGATACTGCCTAGGGCTAGGACTACCATTTATTCTTTCTGGATTATCTTTAGATAAATCTGCAAAGTTACGATCTCTCATTTACCGACGCGGTGACCTAATTTCAAAAATTGGTGGAATTTTCTTAATTGTTATTGGTGTATTAGAAGTACTTGGTTTATGGACACAGCTTATGAATTCCATGCGTTCTCTTATTTCTGATTTCATTCCGGTGATTTGATGAGTCAGCACATAGAGCTTCCAGAGTTAGATAGCGTCGGCACCTTGCGGTATGCGTGGCGCCAGCTAACAAGTATGCGTACCGCGCTGATTTTGTTATTGATGCTCGGAGTTGCTGCTATTCCTGGTTCGTTGGTTCCGCAGCGAACGCAAAACCCAATGAAGGTGAGCCAATATTTCAAGGATTCACCTGAATTAGCTAGGTGGATGGATCGGTTCTCACTATTTGATGTGTATGGATCGCCTTGGTTTAGCGCTATCTATATTCTCTTATTCATCTCATTAATTGGGTGCGTATTGCCCCGAACCATTGAGCACTTTCATTCCGCACGCGCTTTGCCACCTGCCACACCGAAGAACCTGTCTCGCATGGAGCACCATTCAACGTGGGCTGCTAATGGAAACGAATTAGCTGCTGCTCGTGCTTGGTTTAAATCAAAGCGTTTTAGAATTTTGGAAAACGATGACTCTATCTCTGCGGAAAAGGGATTTGCCCGTGAAACAGGAAATCTTTTCTTTCACCTAGCCCTGATACTTGTTTTGCTCGGGATTAGTTTTAGTTCACTTTTCGGAATGCGTGGTGAAGCGATAATTAATGTTGGCGAACGGTTTGTAAATACACCAACAAGTTATGACACCTTGAGTTACGGAAAATTGTACAAAGATTCGAATTTGCCAGCCTTTATGCTGACTGCAGATAAGTTTTTAGCACAGTACAACGTCGAAACTAGCTCACCGGAAGATTACACTTTAAATGTTTCATTGCTACGTGATAATTTTTCTGTGATAGAAAAGAAAGTAATCAAAGTAAATAGTCCACTTACAATTGGTAGTACTCGAATTTATCTTCAAGCAAATGGGTACTCACCAGTTGTAACAGTTAGGGACGCCAATGGTGATGTTGCCTTCCAAGGTCCGGTTCCGTTCTTGCCACAAGATTCAAATCTTCGTTCAATTGGTGCAATTAAAGTACCTGATGCAAATCCACAGATTGGATTTGTTGGTTCATTTGTTCCTACGTATTCGCGCGATCCAAAAGGTGGAGGAGCTCTTAGTGCATTTCCAAAAGCACTAGACCCACGATTATTACTTTCGGCATGGGTAGGAAATTTAGGATTGGATTCTGGAATTCCTCAATCGGTGTACAGAATTGATACCTCAAAAATGCAACAGGTTGGTCTTAAAACATTAAAACCTGGTGAAACCTTTACTTACAAGGGTGGATCAATAACTTTTGAAGGTTACATTCAATGGGTCAACCTGAACTTTGTGGCAGATCCCGGAAAGAAGTTTGCATTGTTGGGCGGTATTGTTGCCATCCTTGGCTTACTCGCATCGCTGTTCACGCGAAGACGCCGGATCTGGATTCGTGTTGGATCAGATGTGGAAGTTGCTGGATTAGCAAAAAATGCTGCTCCAGGATTAGACCTTGAGATAGAACAGTTTATTAAGATGTTAAAGGGAGAGAAATAGATGTCACGTACGTGGGCTTTTACGTCGAACTATTTTATTTACTCTGCAATGGCTGTCTATACATTGTCTTTTTTCGCACATGCAGTTGAAACAGCGTGGGCTGTAAAAGTTCCGTCTGATACGACAAAGACATTTGACTATAAGCGCACCGAAAAAGTTGCACGCATCGCAACTGCGATGATGATTTTAGGATTTATTCTTTTATTTGCCGGCGTAATCGCTCGTGGAATATCAGCTGGTCGAGTGCCTTGGGGAAACATGTATGAATTTTCCATTACAGGTGCACTTGCATTTACAGGCGCTTACCTTGGAGCGCTTCGCAAATATGATTTACGTTGGCTCGGCTTATTGGTTTCTATCTCTGTACTTCTTACTTTAGGAACAGCTGTTGCAGTTTTGTATCGACCAAGTGCGCCACTTGTTCCAGCACTGAAGTCAACGTGGTTAGTAATTCACGTTTCGGCAGCAATTGTTTCTGGTGGAGTGTTCCTACTTGCAAATGTAATTGCGGCCGCTTACTTGTATTTGGACCGAATGGAATCAATGGGTGAACGCAAAGCGTGGGCTAAGCGTCTTCCTTCACTAGAAGTTCTTGATCAACTGTCATATCGACTCGTTGCTTTTGTATTTCCATTATGGACTTTTGCTGTAATAGCAGGAGCAATTTGGGCGGAAAGTGCGTGGGGTCGCTACTGGGGTTGGGATCCAAAAGAAACGTGGGCGTTTATTACATGGGTTGCATATGCGGCGTATTTACATGCTCGCGTAACTATTGGCTGGCGCGGGCGTAGAGCAGCGTGGCTATGTTTATTCGCTGGATCTACATTCTTGTTTAATTACGTGTACGTCAATATTTGGGGAACTGGAAAGCACACCTACTCAGGTCTTTAAAGCTTTCCTAAGAAATCCGGATCATCATCAGGCGGCAAGATACGTCGCTTTGGAGCTCTAAATCCTTTTGGTTTATTTCTTCCAGCAATTAAATATGCAATCGGTCCAATCGCAAGTGCTTGTGGACCAAGAATGATAATTAAGAGAAGCCATCCCCACTTTGGGAGAGTTTTGATTTGGGACTCATCAGTACGCGCGCAATCAATTAACGCATAAATAGTTAATCCGAAGAAGAGTACGAGTGGAAGAATCCGTGACATGAATTTATTGTATCGCTAAGGCAAGGGCAAAAACTATGGCAAACATAAGTTGAAGCTTTCCGGTGCGACCTAAGACAGGAATCAGATCCTTTCCAGTAACACCGCTGAGAACTAACTTTGAAATTGAGTAACTCATAGGTGCAACCACCAGAGTAAGCAACGCGGTTGGAACCAAAGTGGCAACCGCTGCTACATGGGCTGTAACCAAAAGTGCAACAAATATTCGTCGAGCCTTGGCATCTCCAAGCCGAACTGCAAGAGTTCTCTTGCCTACTAATTCGTCTTGAGCGCGATCGCGAATATTATTGACCGCCAAGATCGCACATGAAAGTGCACCCATTGGGATTGCGATGATGAAACTATTAAGAGTGATCTTTTCTGTTTGCGCGTAATACGTACCCATGGTTGCAACTAAGCCAAAGAAAGTGAAGACCGAAAGCTCGCCCAGTCCGCTGTAGCCATAAGGATTTTTGCCGCCGGTGTATCCCCACGCTGCAGCAATCGCCAGTATTCCAATCAGAATAAGCAGTGGTGATGTCAGCAGTGACAGCCAAACACCAGCAATGCTGGCGATTGCAAAAGAAATAAAGGCGGCATTTTTAACAGACTTAGCTGAAGCTAATCCACTTGCAACTAAGCGAGTTGGGCCAACTCTGATTTCATCTGTTCCCTTTACGCCATCACTGTAATCATTGGCGTAATTAACACCGATCTGAAGCCAAACACCAACCTTTAAGGCTAAAGCGGCACGAAACCAATTGAAATCAGACCCTGCTAAGGCAGATGCAACTACGACTGGTGCAATAGCTGCAGGCAAGGTTCGGGGTCGTGCACCTAGTATCCACTTATTCACCTGCAACACCTTTCGCCAAACTCTTTCGATCGATCTTGCCAATACCCAGTAATGGTAACGATGTCATGCGATGCACGCCTTTTGGTTTTGCGAAAACACCGAGATCCTTTTCAAGATGTGTTGCAATTTGATCTTCAGTGATGTCGCCAACAACTGCAAGTTGCAAACTCTGCCCCCACTGTGGATCTTCAACTGCAAAAGCTGCGAATTGCGTATCGGGGAATGCAATGCTGAGTGAATTTTCTACAGCATTAAGGGAAAGGTTTTCGCCACCAGAGATAATGACATCATCAGATCTTCCAATTACTACTAACTGATCATTGTGGTATTCACCTAGATCATTTGTTTCATACCAACCATCGTTAACCGCAATGGAAGATGCTAGGACAGGGCCCTTGATACAAATTTTGCCATTTCGAATTTCAATCTCCACACCATCCAGTGCCGCACCGTCATAAACACAACCACCACAAGTTTCTGTCATTCCATAAGTTGTGATTACTTTAATTCCGACTAATTCAGCTTGATTGCGCAACGATTGAGATAGCGCAGCTCCACCTACTAAAACCGCTTTGGCTGATTTAAGGTGATCCAATAAACGTTGATCACCATTTAATGCACGGAATAATTGTGTTGGGACAATTGCAGTGAAGTCTGCCTTGGGATACTCACCATCAAAATCATGTAGATCAATCGGCGCTGTACCTAGTTCGATTGAACGCACAACTACATTTACAGCAGCTATGTGAGTCAGTGGAAGCAATAGTGACCATGTTTGGCCAGATTGTGCGCCAACAAATTTATTTGAAGCTCGCGCAGAAGAAATTAGCGCGGTTGATGTCAGCAAAACTTCTTTGGATGTGCCGGTTGTTCCAGAAGTTCCGATTGCAACACAGGCATAACTTGGAGCACTTTCTGAGGTGATCTCGCCGAAGCCAAGGGTGGGGCCATCGCCCACGAGTGCCGCTGTGATTTCTCCAACTAATTGGGAGATTTCGCATGCAGGGCTGACTCGCAGAATTTTTCGTTGTGACGAGGTATCCATTGCCACCGTAGGCTATCGCTAGCAACGACGATGGAGGAAATGTGAGCAAGCCGATTAAGCGCGAATTTGGTAGTCGAGAGATTCCACAATGGGTCACAGCACCTGGCGGAGAAGATTTCGTAGATATCAAATATCAAATGGGCGATGGCATCGCCAAAATTACGATCAACCGTCCGCAGGTTCGTAATGCGTTTCGTCCTCAAACGATTATTGAATTAATCGAAGCATTTGATTTAGCGCGCGACAATGAAGAAGTTGGCGTGATCATCTTTACTGGCGAAGGTACTGAAGCTTTTTGTTCTGGCGGTGACATAAGTGTTCGCGGAGATGATGGATACCTTGGTGATGACAAGTTAGCTAAAAAGGGAATCGGCCGACTTAATGTTCTAGATCTTCAGGTGCAGATTCGTCGCACACCAAAGCCAATTGTTGCAATGGTCGCTGGTTGGGCAATTGGTGGAGGACATGTATTACATGTTGTTTGCGATCTGACAATTGCTGCTGACAATGCAAAGTTTGGTCAGACTGGACCGATGGTTGGATCTTTCGATGGTGGATATGGGGCGGGATTATTAGCAGCACATGTTGGCCAAAAGAAAGCTCGCGAAATTTGGTTTATGACTCGTGAATACAATGCACAAGAAGCACTCAACATGGGACTCGTAAACACCGTCGTGCCAATTGCCGAATTAGAACCCGAAACTGTTTCATGGTGCCGCGAAATGCTTCGCAACTCACCGTTGGCACTTCGCTTGCTAAAAGCTAGTTTGAACGCTGCTACAGATGGACTTGCCGGAGTGCAGCAACTTGCAGGAGATGCAACCTTGTTGTTCTACATGACAGAAGAAGGCCAAGAAGGTCGCGATGCCTATAAAGAAAAGCGCGCACCTGATTTTGGAAAGTTTCCAAAGCGCCCATAATCCATGGATCAAACACTTCTAGCGAGTTTGCGTGTAGTTGCGCTGCCAATGAAAACTAAGTTTCGTGGCATACAAACTCGTGAGGTTGCTTTAATTCAAGGCGAATTTGGTTGGGGCGAGTTTTCGCCATTCCTCGAGTATGACGATGCTGAATCTGCCCCATGGTTAGCCTCTGCCATTGAAGCTGCAACCCAGCCAAAACCAAAGCTATATCGTGCCGAGGTTTCTGTTAACGGAACAATCCCTGCGCTTAACGACGTACAAGATTTAGACAGAATTATTAATACATTTCCAGGAGTTAAAACCTTTAAAGTGAAAGTTGGTAGTGATGTAAGCGAAGATCTACAACGCCTTGATTTAATTCGAAGTATCCGTCCAGATGCGGTTATCCGAATTGATGTGAATGGCTTGTGGAGCGTCGACGAAGCCGAGATATTTTTAAATTCGGTTGGTGAAATTGAATACGTAGAACAACCATGTGCGACTATCGAAGAGCTTCGCGAATTGAAAAAGCGCGTGGATGTGAAAATTGTCGGAGATGAAGTTCTAAGAAAAGCAAAAGATCCATTTAATGTGAATTTGTCTGATGCCATCGATTTTTTAATGTTAAAGGTGCAACCACTGGGTGGAATTAAACGTGCTCATAAACTTGCAGAACATCACAATTTGCCTGTTGTAGTTTCCAGTGCGCTAGAAAGTGCTGTTGGAATTAACTACGGGCTTATTTTGGCTGCATCTTTTGAGGATATGAATTTTGATTGCGGGCTTGGAACAGGCTCCTTGATGGCAAAAAATGTTGCTGATCTACCAATTGTTGATGGAAAGATCACAATTGCTGATGTGGTTCCTAATTTTGATGACTTGGATGTAAGTGCAGATCGCTACGAATGGTGGAAGAATCGCATCATGAGGACATCGGAGCTACTGAATTGAATAACTCCACCTCGCTGGCACGCGTAATCGTTCGCCAAATAATTGAAGCCGGAATTACAGATGTTGTTATTTCTCCGGGATCTCGCAATGCCCCTTTGTCATTAGCATTTTATGAAGCAGCACAAGAGAAGTTAATAAATGTTCATGTGCGCATTGATGAACGCACAGCTGCCTTTTTTGCACTCGGAATAATCAAATCAACCGGCCGACCAGTTCCAGTTGTATGTACTAGCGGTACAGCCGTTGCCAATTACCACCCCGCAGTACTTGAAGCTAGCCACACAAATGCACCACTGATGGTTTTAACCGCAGATCGCCCAGCGATGTTGCGCAAGACCGGTGCAAATCAAACAACTGAGCAAGCACGTATTTTTGGTAAAGCGGTTCGCTACTTTGCCGATATTGATGGTCCTGTCTATCCAATGGAGTTGCCGCTAGATAGTTTGCGCACTGGACCAATTCATTTGAATCTACAGTTTGATGAACCTTTATTGCCTGATGATTCTTCTGATTGGCTTTCACAGATTAACTGTGCACCAAAAGAATTTATTGTCCGCACAAAGCCCGGCACACTTCGTTTAGTTGGGGCTAGAGGAGTTGTTGTAATCGGACATGATCGTGGCGGTTTAACTGTTGATGAGATCACTAAATTCACAAAAGTTTTAGGTTGGCCAGTAATTACAGAAGATCCACTGTCTTTTCCCGATGCAATTGCACACGCTTCTATCTTTTTAGCATCACAAGAGATACGAAGCACGCTTATTCCACAATCAGTGCTGGTTATTGGACGAACAACATTGTCACGTTCAATTAATGCTTTTATTAAATCCAGCCCAATTACATATGTTGTAGACCAAAGACTTGCAACCGTGGATTCTGATCGCCAGGCAGATCGTAAATTTACAGAGTTGCCTGAATTACAAGGTGTTATTCATTCTGATGAATGGATTGCTAAGTGGAACAAAGTTTCTGAACGTGCACAAAAACTAATTGGGTCATTAGTTGGTTGGAATGAAGCGGTGATTGCTCGAACAATTGCAGCGACAATTCCACATGACACTGCTTTGTTTGTTTCTTCTTCACGACCAATCCGAGATCTTGAAGGTTTCGCGCAACCTCGTGGTGGGGTACATACATATGCCAACCGCGGCCTAGCTGGTATTGATGGAAACATTTCAACAGCGCTAGGCGTTGCCTATGGCCACACAGCCACAATTGCAGTGCTGGGCGATCTTTCTTTCTTGCATGATTTAACAGGGCTCATTCATAAGGAAGCTATTAATTGTCGCTTCATTGTCATCAATAACGATGGTGGTGGGATCTTTTCGACGCTTCCTCAGCGCGGTGTAACAGGTTTTGAAACTGTTTTTGGAACACCCCATGGGCTAAATCCAGCAGCTATTGCTCAAGCAATGGGTATTGATGCCAAACAGATAAGTTCCATTAAAGAGTTAGAGGCCGAGATCCATGCACCAATATCTGGCATTAGTGTTGTTGTGTGCGATGTACCTGATCGTGAATCAAACGCTGATAATTTGAAGAAGATTGTGGAGTCATTTAGTTCTATTTAAGTGCGCTTCGCATCGGCGCAAACTTTGCGCGCGTTTCAGCAAGTTCAACCTCGGGATCTGATCCTTCAACGATTCCACACCCAGCAAAGATGCGAATTGTGTCGCCGTTTATTTGACCACACCGAAGTGCAATCCCAAGTTCACCATCACCTGCTGCATCAATCCAACCAACAGGACCGGCATAACGACCGCGGGACATTCCTTCAATTTCTGAAATCAATGCAGCTGCACTTGGTCGAGGAGTCCCGCAAACAGCAGCAGTTGGATGTAATTGTTCAAGAATTGTAAATGCATCTGTATGTGCAAGTGTTTCAACTAGTGCGCCGGTTACATCTGTTGCAAGATGCATGACATTTGCAAGGTGTAAAACAAATGGAGATTCTGGCACATTTGTTGAGGAACAAAATGGCTCGATTGCTTCTGCAACAGATCGCACCGCGTATTCGTGTTCTGCTAAATCTTTTGAAGATCGGGCAAGAGATGCAGCAAGTGCCAAATCTTTTGCATCATCACCAGTTTTACTAATCGTTCCAGCCAGCACGCGTGAAGTAATCATTCCACGCGATAGGCGAAGCAATAGTTCAGGCGTTGCTCCAACTAATCCTGAAATCGAATATTTCCAGGTGGATGGATATTCCGCAGCCAACTTATTCAAGATTGGCCGAGGATCAATACTTTTGTTAGATGTAATGGTGATATCTCTAGCTAAAACAACCTTGTCTAAAGCTCCAGCTTGAATACGCGAAACCGCTGTTGCAACTCGGTTTTTCCAATCGATATCTGCTTGCGGATTTTCATTCCAGACCATGTCGGCATTAGAAACATGGTCAGGGGTAATTTTTAGAACCGGTTGAGGATCTGAACCAATCCATGTAATCCAGGACTTGTCGCCCTTGGATCCAACTACGACCTGTGGAATAACTAAAACTGAAACATCATCAGGGGAGAATGAAAAAGATGTAAATAGAACAGGTCCTGTTCCACTTCCATGAACTGTATTAGTAACTGCTAATTTTTCTAACTGTTTCTGCCACCAATGGCGAGCATCCGCAAATCTATGTGGGCCACTAACAGTTGTCGTTGCATAAGTTCCCCAACCAACCAATCCATCGCCACTTCTAACCCAGGCAAGCGGATTTGAATCTGGCAGCAATTCCAGCAACGGCAAATGCTCGCCGAGGCGATTTGTGGTGATGGGGATTAGTTGAGACATTGTTATGAATTTTTGCGGTTAACAACTCGCCAAATAGAAGGCAGTGATGTTCCGGCAATAGCAATCTTTAAAGCTTCACCAACAATAAATGGAGTTAACCCTGCTTTGATGGTCCAGCTCCAGCTCTGTCCTGTGTATTGATGCAACCACACAAGTCCAAATGAAAAAGTAGTAACGGTACCTATCAACATCGATGGAAGAGCGGTTAAGAATTTTTGATCTAAACGAAAACGTGCAAACTGCCCCAAAATAAAAGTTGCAACTAGCATTCCGATTAAGTAACCACCTGTTGCACCTGTAATACGTTCTAATCCATGTCCGCTATTTGCAAATACTGGTGCACCTGCAATTCCTGCCAAGATGTACAGCGCAAAAGTTGTGACTCCCAAAGTTGAACCGTACGTAGTTCCAAGAAGTAACACTCCCAATGTTTGCCCAGTTACAGGAACTGGTGATCCTGGAACCGGGATAGCAATTTGTGCCAAAGCTGCTAAGCCAAGAACTCCACTGACAACCAAAACAGCATTTGATAGAGCTGTAGAGCGGGGGATCAATGAAGCGCGAAGCGAGGTAGCAGATAACGACATGGGAAACCTTTCGATGAACCTAAGTTGTGGATGAGCCTACTTCAAGGGAGAATATGAGTATGTCCCGCGCTAATTTGAACAAAGATCCCGATGAGGTCGCGGCAATGTTTGACGGAGTTGCCAAGCGTTATGACTTGGTCAACGATCTTTTGAGCTTGGGTCGCACAAAAGCCTGGCGCAAAGCGGCAACAAAGATCATCGCCCCACAGCCTGGAATGGTGATTTTGGATCTGGCAGCAGGGCCCGGCTCTTCCTCCGAACCCCTTTTCAAGGCTGGGGCAACGGTCTTTGCCACCGATTTCAGTGAAGGCATGCTGGCTCAGGGCAGAAAAGCCCGCCCATATCTGAACTTTTCTAAGGCTGACGCCCTCAACCTGCCTTTTGCCGCCGACACCTTTGATGTCGTCACTATTTCCTATGGGCTTCGAAACACCGTTGATTTCGATAAAGCCTTGGCAGAGGCCCGCCGGGTCACCAAGCCAGGGGGCCGGATGGTCGTCGTCGAGTTCAGCCACCCTACGTGGGCTCCGTTTCGCACCATATATACGGAGTACCTCATGCGCCTGCTTCCGGCCATTGCCACAAAGACGGCAACAAACCCTGATGCCTACGTGTACTTAGCCGAATCGATTCGGGCCTGGCCAGATCAAGCAGCGTTAGCGGCTCGTATGGAAAAGGCCGGCTGGAGCAATGTCACCTGGAAAAATCTGACGTTCGGGGTTGTTGCAGTTCACAGCGGGATTAAGGGCTAGCGGTCACAGGCATAGGCCGCCGCACCTTAGGATTTCGACCGTGACCTCCAATCCATACGTTCCGATTTTGGTGATAGGCGCCATAGGTTTTGGCTTCGCTGCATTTTCAGTAGTCGCTGGTGCGCTCGCAGGCCCAGCCAGATACAACCGCGCAAAGCTCGATGCCTACGAATGTGGAATTGAACCATCACCTCAAGCAGCAGAAGGCGGACGTTTCCCAGTTAAGTACTTCTTAACTGCAATGCTTTTCATCATCTTTGATATTGAAATCGTTTTCCTTTACCCATGGGCAGTTTCATTTGATGCACTTGGCTTATTTGGTTTAGTCGAAATGGCAATTTTTATCGCAACTGTTTTTGTTGCATATTCATATGTGTGGCGCCGCGGCGGATTGGAATGGGACTAAACAATGGGTCTTGAAGAGAAAATCCCAAGTGGTTTTTTATTAACTACAGTTGAAAAACTTGCCGGTTACATGCGTAAAAACTCATTGTGGCCAGCAACATTTGGACTTGCTTGTTGTGCAATCGAAATGATGGCGGTTGGTTCTGCTGCAAAATATGACATTGCACGTTTCGGCAGCGAAGTTTTCCGCGCATCCCCACGTCAAGCAGATTTAATGATTGTTGCCGGTCGCGTTTCAAACAAAATGGCGCCAGTACTTCGTCAGATTTACGATCAAATGTCAGCACCAAAGTGGGTTCTGGCAATGGGTGCATGTGCATCTTCAGGTGGAATGTTTAATAACTACGCAATTGTTCAAGGTGTAGATCACGTTGTTCCGGTAGATATTTACTTGCCTGGATGCCCACCTCGTCCAGAAATGTTGCTAGACGCAATCATTAAATTGCAAGAACAAATCAATGACACAAAGCTTGGTTCAAACCGTGCGCAGATCATCAAGGAAGTTGAACTTGCAGCAATGAATGCAAAGCCAACTCACGAGATGAAGGGCTTGCTTGCGTAATGACTGATGGCATGTTTGGCGCAAAGGGCACTGGCGACACATCTGGCTACGGTGGCTTAGTTCGTAAAACTAGTACTGCAGGCTCATCTGAGCGTCCATACGGAAGTTACTTTGATGAAGTGACCGACAATTTAGAGCGCGCATACCCAGGGTTTTCAGATGCTATCGAACGCGTTGTTGTTGACCGAGGTGAAATAACGCTGCATGTGAAGCGTGAGAAGTTAGTTGAAGTGGCATTGATTTTGCGCGACACCTTGAAGTTTGAAATGTGTATGGGTGTTAATGGTGTGCACTATCCAGAGCAGACTGGCCGCGAATTACACGCCGTGTATCCATTACTTTCGATGACAAAGAATCAGCGAATTCGTTTAGAAGTTTCGGTGCCAGATGGCGATGCGCACATTCCTTCATTGGTTGAGGTTTGGGCCGGTAACAATTGGCATGAACGTGAAACTTTTGACATGTTCGGAATTATTTTTGATGGTCACCCAGGGCTTACTCGTATCTTGATGCCAGATGACTGGGAAGGTCACCCACAACGTAAAGATTATGCACTCGGTGGAATTGCAGTGGAATACAAGGGTGCAACAACACCGCCTCCTAGTGAAAGAAGGAGCTACAAGTGACAACTTTTGATCCGTACGCACCTTCACGAGATACAACTGAAGGAAAAGTTTTCTCTGTTACAGGCGGAGACTGGGATGCTTTAGTTCAGGATATTGGTGCAACAAAAGAAGAACGTGTTGTTGTAAACATGGGTCCACAGCATCCATCTACACACGGCGTGCTTCGTTTAGTTCTCGAACTAGAAGGCGAAACGATTACTGAAGCTCGTGCGGGAATTGGGTATCTTCACACAGGTATTGAAAAGAACATGGAGTATCGCAACTGGACTCAGGGAACAACATTTGTTACTCGAATGGATTACCTAGGACCACTGCACAACGAAACTGCGTACTGCTTAGCCGTCGAAAAGCTTTTGGGAATTACAAATGATGTTCCAGAGCGAGCATCTGTTATTCGAGTAATGATGATGGAACTCAACCGAATTTCCTCTCACATGGTTGCACTTGGCACTGGAGCACTTGAATTAGGTGCAATTAGTCCTATGTTCTTTGCATTCCGTGAGCGTGAAACTGTGCTTGAAATCTTTGAAATGATTACTGGCCTTCGCATGAATATGGCGTATATCCGTCCAGGTGGAGTTCAACAAGATCTTCCAGCGGGCGCACTTACAAAGATTCGTGATGGCGTTAAGTTGATGCGTAAAAACTTTAAGGAAAATGCAACTCTTCTCATCGGTAACTCAATTTGGATGAAGCGAACACAAGGCATTGGATACTTGGACCTTGCAGGATGTACAACTCTTGGAATTACTGGACCGGTACTTCGTTCAACTGGAATGCCTTGGGATCTTCGCAAGGTTCAACCATATTGCGGATATGAAAACTATAACTTTGATGTTGTAACTGCAGATACTTGCGATGTTTACGGTCGGTTCTTGATTCGCATGAATGAATTAGAACAGTCGCTGCGCATTATCGAACAGTGCGTGAACAAGTTAGAAAAGACAGAAGGCGCACCAGTAATGGTTGCTGACAAGAAGATCGCTTGGCCCGCACAACTTGCACTTGGTGGCGATGGACTTGGTAACTCACTTGATCACATCCGCCAAATTATGGGTACATCAATGGAGTCATTAATTCACCACTTCAAACTTGTAACTGAAGGTTTCCATGTTCCTGCTGGCCAGGCATATGTTGCAATCGAATCTCCACGCGGTGAACTTGGTGCTTCAGTTGTTTCAGACGGTGGAACTCGTCCATATCGTGTTCACTTCCGCGAACCATCATTTAATAATTTACAAGCAACTGCTGCCATGAGTGAAGGTGGAATGGTTGCCGACATCATTGGTGCCGTTGCATCAATCGATCCAGTTATGGGAGGGGTTGATCGCTAATGGCATATACAGCTGAAGATCTCCAGATTATGGATTCAATTATTAAGCGTTACCCACGCCCTCGTTCTGCAATCATGCCTTTACTGCACTACGTGCAATCAAAAGCAGGTTACGTTACTAATGAAGGCATCGAAGTTATTGCCAAAGTTCTACAACTAGAAGCCGCTGAAGTCACTGCTGTATCTACCTTTTATACCCAATACAAGCCGACTCCAGTGGGTGAGTACCACGTAGGTGTGTGCACAAATACATTGTGCGCCGTTATGGGTGGGGACGCGATCTTTGATTCGCTGAAAGATCATCTTGGTATTGGAAACGATGAAGTAACAGCTGATGGCAAAGTTTCACTTGAGCACATTGAGTGCAATGCAGCATGTGATTATGCACCTGTTGTAATGGCTAACTGGGAGTTTTACGACAATCAAACCGTGGAATCTGCAAAAGAATTAGTTGATTCAATGCGTGCTGGAAATCCAAAGCCACCTACACGTGGACCAAACAAGTTAGTTACATGGAAAGAAGCATCAGCTGTGCTTGCTGGATTAAATGATGGACTTGCACACGAAGGTGTTCAAGCTGGAGAACCAACTTTGCTTGGTTTGAAACTTTCGAAAGAGGGCAAGTAATGACAAAGCTAGCTCCAGTACTTTCTGCACATTGGGATGACAAAGATTCATTTACTTTAGAGGGTTACAAGCGCCATGGTGGATACACAGCATCTGCAAAAGCACTTGCTATGGATCCAGATGCTGTGATTCAACTCGTTAAGGATTCAGGACTTCGTGGTCGTGGAGGCGCAGGCTTTCCAACCGGAATGAAGTGGGGATTTATTCCTCAAGGCGATAACAAGGATCACTACCTTGTTGTTAACGCAGATGAATCAGAGCCGGGAACATGCAAAGACACACCATTATTGATGGCTAACCCACATGTTTTAATTGAAGGCTGCATCATCGCTTGCCACGCAATTCGTGCCAAGCATGCATTTATTTATATTCGTGGCGAAGTCACACATGTTGTACGCCGAGTAAATCAAGCGATTGCAGATGCTTATGCTGCAGGAATTCTTGGAAACGGAATCGATGTAGTTCTGCACATCGGTGCTGGCGCATATATTTGTGGGGAAGAAACAGCGCTACTTGATTCACTCGAAGGTTTCCGTGGTCAACCACGTTTGCGTCCACCATTTCCTGCAATTGCCGGACTTTATGCGCGTCCAACAGTTGTAAATAACGTTGAATCAATCGCATCAGTTCCTGCGATCGTAAACAACGGTGCAGAGTGGTATCAATCAATGGGTACTGAAAAGAGCAAGGGAACAACTCTTTATTCCTTGTCAGGTCACGTTGTTAACCCAGGACAGTTTGAAGCACCACTTGGAATCACACTTCGCGAAATTCTTGATTTAGCTGGCGGTGTACGCCCAGGACATAAATTGAAGTTCTGGACACCAGGTGGATCATCAACACCTTTGTTTACAGATGCACATCTTGATACGCCTTTGGATTACGAAGGCGTTGCAGCAGCAGGATCAATGCTTGGAACAAAAGCATTACAAATATTTGATGAAACAACATGTGTTGTTCGCGCGGTATTGCGATGGACAGAGTTTTACAAGCACGAGTCATGTGGAAAGTGCACACCATGTCGTGAAGGCACCTGGTGGTTGGTTCAAATCCTTCGTGATCTAGAAGCAGGTAAGGGAACAGAAGCAGACCTAGCTAAGTTGCTCGATCTTTGCGACAACATCATGGGCCGTTCATTCTGCGCACTTGGTGATGGAGCAACTAGCCCAATTACATCGTCGATAAAGTATTTCCGCGATGAATACATTGCGCACTTGACTCAAGGTGGTTGTCCATTTGATCCAGTCGCCTCAACTTTATTTGTTGGAGCTGGTGCATAAATGACAACCGAAGTAGTGGACATGATTACCGTTGTTATTGACGGATTCGAAGTTACTGTTCCAAAGGGAACATTAGTTATCAGAGCCGCAGAACAACTTGGAATTCAGATTCCACGTTTTTGTGATCACCCGTTACTTGATCCAGTCGGAGCTTGTCGTCAGTGCTTAGTTGACATCGAAATTAATGGCCGTGCTTTTCCAAAACCACAGGCATCATGCACAATTCCGGTAGAGCCAGGAATGATTGTAAAAACTCAATTAACTTCTACTGTTGCTGAAAAAGCACAGCGCGGCGTGATGGAGTTATTGCTTGTTAACCACCCACTTGATTGCCCAGTGTGCGACAAGGGTGGCGAGTGCCCATTGCAGAACCAAGCAATGAGCACAGGAGATGCTTCAAGCCGTTTCGAAGGCGTGAAGCGCGTATTTGAAAAGCCAATCAATATTTCTTCACAAGTATTGCTCGATCGTGAACGCTGCGTTTTGTGTGCACGTTGCACACGTTTTTCAGAGCAAATTGCTAGTGACCCCTTTATTACTTTGAATGAGCGCGGTGCATTGCAACAAGTTGGTATCTACGAAAACAAACCATTTGAATCGTACTTCTCTGGCAACACTGTTCAAATTTGTCCAGTAGGTGCACTAACTGGGGCGGCATATCGATTCCGTGCACGTCCATTTGATTTAGTCTCAACACCTTCTGCCTGCGAACACTGCGCTTCAGGTTGCGATATGCGCACCGATGTTCGTCGTGGAAAAACTTTGCGTCGCCTTGCTGGTGATGATTCGTCTGTTAATGAAGAGTGGAATTGCGATAAGGGTCGTTGGGCATTTAAGTATGTAACAGCTGTTGATCGCCTGAAAGTTCCACAGATTCGTAATGCAGAAGGTGTTCTTGAGGAAGCCTCATGGCCTGAAGCGCTAGCAGTTGCAGCTGCAGGATTAAAGGCGGCAAAGTCGGCTGTTCTTGTCGGTGGCCGTGCAACCTATGAAGATGCTTATGGTTACAGCAAGTTTGCCCGTGTTGCACTTGGCACGAACGACATTGATTTCCGATCACGCGTTTCATCTGATGAAGAACGTGAATTTCTTGCAGCCCGAGTCGTTGGTTCATCAACAACCTATCGCGATATTGATAAGGCTGATCAAGTCCTACTAGTTGGTTTTGAACCAGAAGAAGAGTCACCAATTGTTTTCTTGCGAATCAATAAGCAGTTCCGTAAGCGCGCCTTAAAAGTTGTTTCAATCGGCTCAAAGGAATCAATTGCTGTTGAAAAGCTAAAGGCAGAGTTTGTAAAGGTCGCACCAGGACAAGAAGCAGCAGCAATTGCAGCGCAGTCTTTAACAAATAAATCCGTAATTCTTGTCGGAGAACGTGCAGCAGAAAGTGCTGGTGCATTAAGCGCAGTTGCAGCACTCGCTAATTCAACCGGTGCAAAGCTTGCATGGATTCCACGTCGCGCAGGAGAGCGTGGAGCACTTGAAGCTGGCGCAATCGGAAATCTATTGCCAGGTGGACGTCCGGTAACAGATGCAGCAGCCCGCGTAGATATTGCGGCACTGTGGAGTACAGATTCGATTCCAGCAGAAGTTGGCCGCACAGCTTCACAAATTATTGATGCTGTTAATGCTGGCCAGATTGGTGCGCTAATCGTTGGTGGTGTTGATCCACTAGATATCGACAACAACCAAGCAACTTTGACAGCACTTGATAAGGCTTTTGTTGTTTCACTTGAAATTGCACCAAGTGCTGTTACAGAACGCGCAAATGTTGTCTTGCCAGTTGCTGCAATTACTGAAAAGTCTGGTTCATTCCTCAACTGGGAAGGTCGCCCACGTTCATTTGATTCAGCGGTTAGCGACTCGTTAAATCGCAGTGATCTTCGAATTCTTTCAATGATTGCTGAAGAAATGGGAATCTCACTTAACTTGGGAACAGTTACAGCAGCGATCAAGGAAATTGCTGCCATTGGTAAATGGGATGGTGCCCGAGTTTCTTTCAATTCAGTAAAAGCTTCAGTACAACCTGCTCTTAATGCAGATCAAGCATTGATTACTTCATGGCGCCGGTTGTTAGATCTTGGCACATTGCAGCAAGGTGAAGAAAACCTTGCGGGTACAGCACGACGAACTGTTGCCGTTATTTCCCCAAAGCGCGCACAAGCAATGGGCGTTGTAGATGGAGATCAATTGAAGATTTCGACAACTCAAGGATCAGTAACTCTTTCGGCGTTGGTTGAAAATATTCATGATGATGCAGTGTGGGCACCACGTAATTCACGTGGCTCTCAACTGTTAGTAAACCTAGGCGTCGCACATGGCGCAGTAGTTACGGTGGTGAAGGCATGACAACTGCACAACTCATTGGAGCAGATCCAGGCTGGTTAATCGCAGTCAAAGCATTAATCGTTTTTGCACTGTGCGTAGTGCTAACGCTGATGTCTGTATGGGGAGAACGTCGCCTTGTCGGACGTATGCAGCAGCGTCCAGGACCAAACCGCGTCGGTCCATTTGGATTAATTCAGGCACTTGCTGACGGAGTTAAGTTGGCGTTGAAAGAAGACATTATTCCTACAGCTGCTGACAAGATCGTTTTTGTATTGGCTCCGATTATCAGTGCTACGACCTGCTTTATGTCATTCGCAGTTATCCCAATTTCTGGTGAAGTCACCATGTTTGGACATAAAACCGCTCTTCAACTAACAGATATTCCAGTTGGTGTTTTATATATTCTTGCGATCGCATCTGTTGGTGTTTACGGAATTGTTTTGGCAGGTTGGTCTTCAGGATCTACCTATCCGTTACTAGGCGGGCTTCGATCTAGCGCACAAGTGATTTCATATGAAATCGCGATGGGACTTTCACTTGTTGCTGTATTTATTTATGCAGGTTCCATGTCAACATCTGACATCGTTGCTGCGCAATCATCGTGGTGGTATGCGGTTGTGTTGTTCCCGTCATTTGCAATTTATGCAATTTCTATGGTCGGCGAGACGAACCGTGCGCCATTTGACCTTGCCGAAGCCGAAGGCGAACTTGTTGGCGGATTCCACACTGAATATTCATCACTTAAGTTCGCACTGTTCTTCTTGGCTGAATATGTAAACATCGTTGCAGTATCAGCACTAGCGACAACATTGTTCCTTGGTGGGTATAAAGCGCCTCCGGGACTTGGATTTACTGAAAGCTGGCTTGGTGGTTGGTTTACCGCGATCTGGTTCTTCTTGAAGGTGCTCACCTTCTTCTTCATATTTGTGTGGCTACGCGGCACCTTGCCACGTTTGCGATACGACCAGTTCATGCAGTTTGGATGGAAAGTTTTGATTCCAGTTTCGATCTTGTGGATCTTGGTCGTTGCAACACTTCGCGTTCTTTCCTTACAGAATGCGCCGAAGGCGATTGTGATTGCATTTGCTAGCACCATCGTTTTCATCATAATGGCGGTAAATGTCGGATTTGAAAATGCAAAAAAGAAGAAAGATCAAGCAATTGTCGATGGCGATAACAAAGCGGCTCCAAAGTTTGCAGTTCCTTCATTGCCGATGGAAGTTTCAACTATCAATGTTTCACAGAAGGTAGGAGACAGCCGTGAGTGAAAACCTAGAGCCGTTAAAGGCAAAAGAGCTTGGCATCAATGATGTTGAATTTTATGAAGTAGAGCAGACTCCTGCCGTTGGCTTCCTTGGGAGCATGAAGGGATTTTGGGTTACTTTTTCAACTATTTTTAAGAAGCCTTTGACCGTTGAATACCCAGAAGTAAAAGCACCGACAGAAGAGCGTTTTCATGGGCGTCATCAACTCAATCGCCACCCTGATGGTCTAGAAAAATGTATTGGTTGCGAGCTATGTGCATGGGCATGTCCGGCAGATGCGATTTATGTTGAAGGTGAAACAAACACTGAAGAAAATCGCATGTCACCAGGAGAGCGATACGGCAAGGTTTATCAAATAAATTATTTGCGTTGTGTTTTCTGTGGACTGTGTATCGAAGCATGTCCAACTCGTGCGCTCACAATGACAAACGAATACGAACTTGCAGATGACACTCGCGCCAAGTTGATCTTTGAAAAGCAAGACTTGCTAGCTCCATTGCGTCAAGGAATGTTGATGCCGCCGCATCCAATGTATCCAGATATGACTGATACCAACTATTACAACGGTGACGTGAAACAAGCTCATCCTTCGCAGGAGGGCAAATAAGTGTTGCAGTTAGCCCTTCAGGTCGGACAGACCGCTAAACCAGAAGCTGTGATGTTTTGGATTCTCGGGCCGCTTGCTGTCTTTGCAGCACTTGCAATGTTGTTGGTAAAGAAAGCAGTGCACTCTGCAATCCTGATGGCTTTTGTGATGGTGATTTTGGCGGTTTTCTATATCGCACAAGATGCGGCGTTCTTAGGAATTGTCCAGGTTGTTGTTTATACCGGTGCAGTCATGATGCTTTTCTTGTTTATTTTGATGCTGGTTGGTGTTGATTCATCTGATTCTTTAACCGAAACCATTCGTGGACTTCGCCCAATTGCTATCACTGCAGCCGTTGGGTTTGGTGGCTTAATGGTTTCATTATTAGGACATGCAACGCTTGGTCGCAACGCAGCAGGTTTAGCTCAAGCAAATGCCGATGGAAATGTTCAAGGATTAGCAAAGCTTTTGTTTAGTACGTATGTATGGCCATTCGAAGTTGTTTCTGCACTACTTATTACTGCAGCACTTGGTGCAATGGTCTTGGCTCATAGCCACAACACAATTGTTCGTCCTACTCAACGTCAGCTTTCAATCAATCGATTCCGTGGTGAATCTCTGGGAACAGCAGCGGGACTTCCGGGCCCTGGTGTTTATGCCCGCCATAATGCGGTTGATGTTCCGGCGTTACTTCCAGATGGAACTCCTGCCTTGGCTTCAGTAAATGCCAGCCTAGAAGCGCGTGGAGACATGTTGGATTACAAGAAGTTTGACCTCAGTGAAATCAACACCAAGGTTGAGGAGGAGAAGTAATGGACGCCTCCAATTACCTATACATATCTGCGTTGCTCTTTACGATCGGTGCAGTTGGTGTTGTTGTTCGCCGTAACGCAATCGTAGTTTTCATGTGTATCGAATTAATGTTGAATGCCGCAAACCTTTCATTCGTAACATTTTCTCGAATTAATGGCGATCTCAATGGCCAGGTAATGGCTTTCTTTACGATGGTCGTTGCAGCTTGCGAAGTTGTAGTTGGACTAGCAATTATTGTGACAATTTATCGGTCACGTCGTTCAGCATCTGTTGATGATGCTAGTTTGTTGAAGCGATAACGATGAGTACTTCAAGCAGCCTTGTTTATCTGATTGCTCTGCCATTAGCAGGAGCAGCATTACTTCTACTTGGTGGACGTCGCACAGATAAGTGGGGCCATCTATTAGCAACAGCGCTCTCAGCTTCATCCTTTGGAGTCGGCCTGTATCAACTGTCGCAGATGCTTGGACGCCCCACAGAGGCTCGCCCGGTATCTCAGAAGTTGTTTGAGTGGATTCATGTTGGTAATTTCAATGTCGATGCGGGACTTTTGCTCGATCAACTCTCAATCTGTTTCGTTTTGCTGATTACCGGCGTTGGAACCTTGATTCACATTTATTCAATTTCTTATATGTCACATGATCATGATCGTCGTCGGTTCTTTGCTTACTTAAACTTATTTATTGCAGCCATGTTGCTTTTGGTTTTGGGCGATAGTTACCTAAATCTTTATGTTGGTTGGGAAGGCGTTGGCCTTGCTTCTTACTTGTTGATTGGTTTCTGGAATCAAAAGCCTGCTTATGCCACAGCATCTAAAAAGGCATTTGTTATGAACCGCGTTGGTGATATGGGATTGTCTTTTGCGATCATGATCGCTTTTGCAACCATGGGTACAGTTTCTTTTTCAGGTGTTGCAGAACATGCCCATCACGCATCAGAGGCTGCATTAACTGGCATGGGAATTATGTTGTTAGTGGCAGCGGCTGGTAAATCAGCACAATTCCCCTTGCAGGCATGGCTGGGCGATGCGATGGCGGGTCCGACTCCGGTATCAGCGTTGATCCACGCCGCAACAATGGTTACCGCCGGCGTCTACTTGATTACACGTTCTAATTTTGTTTTTGATGCAGCTCCAACAGCCCAGCTATTGGTTGTAATCGTAGGTGCGATCACGCTGATGTTTGGTGCACTTATTGGTACTGCTAAAGATGACATTAAAAAGGCGCTTGCTGCTTCAACTATGTCTCAAATCGGATACATGATTCTTGCCGCTGGCTTAGGCCCAGTTGGTTATGCAATTGCAATCATGCACTTGCTGACACACGGTTTCTTTAAGGCCGGAATGTTTTTGGGTGCGGGTTCAGTAATGCACGGAATGAATGATGAAGTGAATATGCGCAAGTACGGCGCACTTCGCAAATTCATGCCAATTACATTTGTCACTTTTGGCCTTGGATACCTAGCAATTCTCGGCGTTCCACCCTTTGCAGGTTTCTATTCCAAGGACATGATTATTGAAACCGCTTTTAATGCCGGGGGAGTAAAGGGAATTATCCTTGGTTGTGTAACTTTGCTTGGTGCTGGCATTACAGCGTTCTATATGACTCGGGTAATGATTCTTACTTTTACCGGAACAAAGCGTTGGGATGATGACGCACATCCACATGAATCTCCATGGTTGATGTGGTTGCCGATGGCGGTTCTTGCAATTGGATCGGTCGCATCTGGATTCTTGCTTTCCCGTGGTGATGCACTAGTTAACTGGTTGCATCCATTATTTGCTCATCATGGTGAGCACGAAGAGCTATTGAAGCCAATAGTTGTTTCAGGACTTGCACTAACTATGGTTGCAATTGGTGTTGCAATCGCCTTTGCTAAGTACTCACGCCAGGAAGTTGCAAATGTTGCTCCTGAAAAAGTTTCCATCTTTACAAAGATTGCTCGTCAGGATTTGATGCAGGATCGATTCAACGAAGCCGTCTTTATGCGTCCCGGCCAAGTGCTAACAACTACATTAGTTGCAGCTGATGAAGCTGTAGTCGATGGAGCGGTTCGAGGTATCGGACAGGTCGCGATGGGTTCTGGCTCTGCTCTACGAGGAGTTCAAACTGGTTTTGTTCGTAGCTATGCGGCACTGATTTTGATTGGTGCAGTTGCGCTAATCGCAGCGATTTGGGTGGTGGTTCAGTAATGAAGTGGTTAACACTCTTGATGCTCCTGCCATTAGCTGGTGCTGCGATTATTTCTGCTTTACCAAAGACAAATGAAAAAGCAGCAAAGCAAGCAGCTCTTGGAACAACGCTTATTGTTATGGCAGCAACCATCGCGATGGCAGTTGGCTTTCAACGTGACAATGTTGACCTGCAATTTGTCGAAAAATACTCATGGATTCCAAGCTTCGGAATTAATTACGCATTAGGCGTTGACGCAATCGCACTAGTTCTAATTTTGATGTCAACAATTTTGGCACCTGTTGTGGTGCTTGCGGGTTGGAATGAAGCACATGGCGGCCGTTGGAGTGTTAAAACTTTCTACGTTCTGATCCTTGTTCTTGAGACAATGATGATCGGTGTATTTGCGGCTACAGATGTTTTCTTGTTCTATGTAATCTTCGAAGCCATGTTGATCCCGGTGTACTTCCTTATTGGTGGTTATGGAACGGGTGCGCGTTCAGCCGCTGCGGTTAAGTTCTTGATCTACAGCCTTGTTGGTGGATTATTAATGCTCGCATCAATCATCGCTTTATATGTGATGTCCGGTGCGCAAGGCGGTCATACATTCGATATTAATCAGCTATCTAAGTTGACCATGAGTTCGACAACACAAAACTTATTGTTCTTAGGATTCTTTATTGCCTTCGCAATCAAAGCGCCGGTCTGGCCATTCCATACTTGGCTTCCAGATGCTGCGCAATCTGCAACTCCTGGTACTTCAGTATTACTACTTGGAGTTCTAGATAAGGTCGGCACCTTCGGAATGATCCGTTATTGCCTGACATTGTTCCCTGAAGCGAGTAAGACCTTCACTCCATTGATTTTGGTGCTTGCGGTTATTTCAATAATTTATGGTGCATTCCTTGCAATCGGTGCAAAAGATATTAAGCGTTTGATCGCATACACATCGATCTCTCACTTTGGCTTCATAACAATGGGAATCTTTGCAATGACAAGCCAAGGCCATAGTGGCGCTATTTTGTACATGTTTAACCATGGTTTCTCAACAGCAGCGTTGTTCTTAGTTGCCGGCTGGATGATTTCCCGCCGTGGGTCGTCAACGATTGCTGATTTCGGTGGCTTACAACGCGTGACTCCAGTGATGGCATGGACATTCTTTTTAGCAGGAATGTCGTCACTTGCCCTTCCAGGTCTATCTAGCTTTGTGAGTGAATTCCTAGTTCTAGTTGGAACATTTACTCGTTATCCGGTGCATGCAATCATCGCAACATTCGGAATTGTTTTGGCTGCTTTGTATATCTTGATCCCGGTGCAAAAAGCATTGCATGGTCCAACAACACCAGGTAATGAAAACCTTAAGGATCTTAACTTTCGAGAGAAGTTAGCAATTGCGCCAGTTGTTGCAATCATTGTGGTGTTGGGTTTCTATCCAGCACCGCTCTTGAAGGTAATCAACCCAGCCGCATCACACGTCATTTCGCAAATGGGATTTACTGATCCCGCACCAACTATTGGGGGCAAGTAATGACGTTTACAGCGCCAGTTCTTTCATATTCATTACTATCACCGATGCTAATCCTGCTTGGTGGCGCATTAATAGGTGTCTTGGTTGAAGCATTTGTATCAAAGGCGTTCCGTCCAGCGGTTCAATTGACTCTGACTCTTGGTTCATTACTGCTTTCATTGATGCAAGTATGGCGAATTCGTGGACAGCAATCCTTAACATCAGCAATGAGTTCAGTCGTAATCGATGGACCAGCGGTATTGCTACAAGCATCAATTTTAATAATTGCGATAATTTCAGTATTTTTGATTTCCGATACCGAACACTTTGCGGCCCTTCCTGGAGCATTGCCAGGATCTGAAGAAGAGCGCGTGGCGCTGCAATCTGGTAATCAAATAACTGAGGTATACCCGCTTACATTATTTGCTGTAGCCGGAATGCTCTTGTTCCCAGTTTCTAATGATTTGATAACTTTGTTTGTCGCTCTGGAAATGCTTTCTTTGCCTTTGTATCTGATGGCTGGACTCTCACGTCGCCGTCGATTGGCATCACAAGAAGCTGCCCTTAAGTACTTCTTATTAGGTGCGTTCTCGTCAGCATTCTTCTTATTTGGCGCTGCTTATCTATATGGATTCTCTGCCTCAGTTAACTTCCCTGGAATCCGACAAGCAATTGTTGGTGGTGGCGGAAATGATGTTCTACTTCTAATTGGTATTGCATTTTTGTCTATTGGTTTGCTCTTCAAGGTTGGCGCAGTTCCATTCCATGCATGGTCACCTGATGTGTATCAAGGTGCACCAACAGCTGTTACAGCTTTTATGGCCGCAGCAACAAAGGTTGCAGCATTCGGTGCAATGCTTCGCATTTACTACACAGTTTTTGCTAACGCACAGTGGTCATGGACACCAGTCTTGTCAGGTATTGCAATCGTGACCATGCTTTTAGGTTCACTTGTTGCAATTGCGCAACGAGATGTAAAGCGCATGCTGGCTTACTCATCAATTGCTCATGCAGGATTCTTGTTGTCAGGTGTTATTGCCCTTAACAAGGCTGGTCTTGATGCGACAATTTTCTACTTATTCGCTTACGGTGTAGCAACTGTTGGTGCTTTCGGAGTTGTGACACTTGTCCGCGACTCAGCTGGTGAAGTAACAGATCTAAACCGTTGGAAGGGCCTCGGAAAGCGTTCTCCATTTGCGGCGGTTTCATTTGCCTTGTTCTTGTTGACCTTTGCTGGCATTCCACTAACAAGCGGATTCATCGGAAAGTTTTCTATTTTCTCCGCTGCCTACGAAAGTGGCGCAAAAGGTGTTGTAATTGTCGGCGTACTTTCAAGTGCGATTGCAGCATTTTTCTATGTTCGAGTTATCGTTTTGATGTTCTTTACAGATGCAACTGAGGATGGAACAGGTGTTGAGATTCCTTCAATCCTGACTCGTGCAACGGTTGTTATTGCTGCGGTTATAACAGTGGCGTTGGGCGTCTATCCAGCACCGCTATTGAACTTCATAACTAATCTCGCAACCTTCATTCGCTAATGTCCACATTTGGCATTCCAAACGTTGCACCTGTTTTAGAGGCGCAATTAATTAGCCAGATGGCTGATGTTGAAGCTTTGCTAAGAAGTCACACTCGAAGCGAGTACCCATTTGTTGATGAGACCGCTCATCACCTTGTTGCCGCTGGTGGCAAGCGTCTACGCCCACTTTTAACCCTTTTAACAGCGCAATATGGGGATTCAAATCGCGATGGCATCATCGCCGCGGCAGTTGCCTGCGAGATTACCCACCTTGCAACTTTGTATCACGATGATGTTATGGATGAAGCACCACTTCGTCGCGGAGTTGAAAGTGCCAATATGCGATGGGGAAACACCATTGCAATTCTTACCGGCGATTTTTTGTTTGCTAAGTCGTCAGATTTGTTGGCAGATTTGGGCCCAGCAGCAGTTCGATTACAAGCCCGAACATTTGAACGTTTGGTTATTGGTCAGATCATGGAAACACAGGGTCCAAATCCTGGCCAAGATCCATTAGAACATTATTTAAAGGTTGTTGCAGACAAGACTGGTTCATTGATAGCTGCATCGGCTAGATATGGTGGAATGATTTCTGGTGCACCTGCAGACATCACCGACACCGTCACAGTCTTTGGTGAAAAAATTGGTGTTGCGTTCCAGTTAGCAGATGATGTTATTGATATTGCTAGCGAATCGAATCAATCAGGAAAGACTCCAGGCACTGATCTTCGTGAAGGCGTTCCAACACTTGTTACTTTGAATGTCATGAAATCAAGTGATCCTCAAGACGCAGATCTAAAGCGGTTGCTGAGTGCGCCAATTGAGGATGAACCAACTGTTGCCCAGGTTTTAGTTGCTTTACGCAATCACAAAGCGTTAGATGAATCTCGTGAGCAGCTACATCAGATTGCAAAGCAAGCTCGCGCGGCACTTGGACCATTGCCAATCAATGATGCAACTGGCGCGTTAATGTCGCTATGCGACGCTGTTATCGACCGCTCTGCTTGATTTAATTAGGTCAAGTGCCAAGGTTGTAAGTGCAAGCCAGATAATGAAGAAACCGATCCAGCGCGCGGTCGGCATATCTTCATGTCTAATCCATACCCCGACGGAAAATTGCAGTGTTGGGGTTATGTATTGCAGTAAGCCAATGGTTGTAAAGGGTAAACGTGTTGTTGAACCATTGAATAAGAGCAATGGAATTGCGGTAATTGCGCCAGCACTGACCAGCAATAGGGTCAATCCAAGATGATGCCCAAATTGTCCCGAGCCCTGATTACCTATATAAATCAGGTACCCCAAGTAGAAAAAGCTCGAAATGAAAGTTTCAATAGCGAGACCTTCGAGTGCTCCTAGTCCAAGCTGCTTTTTCACTAAGCCGTAACTACCCCAAGAAATCGCTAAAGCGAAAGCAACCCATGGCAAACGACCGTAATCGATAGTTAAAACTAAAACGCCAATAGATGCGATTGCTACTGCAATCCATTGCAATGGCCGCATCTTTTCTTTCAATAAAATTACGCCAAAGCCAATTATGATCAATGGATTGATGTAATACCCGAGTGATGCCTCAACTACATGGCCATTATTAGTCGCCCAAATATAAACTAGCCAATTTATCGAGACCAGAATTGATGTTAAGAATAATTTAACGGCCATCATAGGTCGCCTCAAAGTCGCTAAAGTAGACTTTAGAGCCTTGGTTAGAGCTAAAACCAAGAAACAAAAAACCAAGGTCCAGACAGCTCTATGTGAAACTATTTCAAGTGGTGCGGCTGGTACAAGTAATGGCCAATACAAGGGGAGTAATCCCCAAATTGTGTAAGCACCAACTCCGAAGAGAAGCCCAGTTTTATTTTTACTCAATTATCTAAAGTTCGTAAACTGAACGGCAAAGTCCCAGCCACCATCTTTGACCATAGCCATTGTCACTTGCAGATCATCACGGCTCTTTGATGTAACACGAAGTTCATCGCCTTGGATCTGAGTCTTAACAGATTTTGGACCCTCGTCACGAATCATCTTTGCGATCTTCTTGGCATTTTCTGTTGAGATGCCTTCCTTTAACGGAGCAGCAATCTTGTAAATCTTTCCAGACAACTGAGGCTCGCCTGCATCAAGATGTTTCAATGAAACACCGCGCTTGATCATCTTGTCTTTAACAACGTCTAGCGCTGCTTTTGCACGCTCTTCTGTGTCTGCTTCGATTAAGACCTTTTCGCCTTCAAGTTCAATCTTTGAACCAGTATTTTTGAAATCAAAGCGGGTTTCAATCTCGCGGACCGCCTGATTAATGGCGTTATCCAGCTCCATACGGTCGATCTTGGAGGTTACGTCAAAACTGCTATCTGCTGCCATGGTGAGGGCCCTTTCACTGGATAAAAGCGCGGTTTATGCGCAGGTGCTTAAGGTATCTGGTCTCTGAGCACAATCCATAATCACCACGGCACAAGTTCGACCTAGGCTGATTTTTTCAACGCTAGATGCGAGCACACTATTTATTAATGCGATCGATCCACTCAAAAGCAGGAGCTTCGAGAGGAATCCATGACTTTCTATTGTGGCCGCCATTGGCGATCGGGATGAATTCAACATTTGAGTTTGACTTCAATCTCGCAATAAATTTTTGGGCAGAGTCCCAAGCAAAATGATCCTGTTTACCGGCGATGACAAGAATCTTCACATTTATTAGTTGCGTGTTTAGCAAGTGCACCAGGTCATATTTTTTCAGCAAAGCGCTTTTTTCGGAGGATTTAACTGAAGTTTCAAATAAGGGTTCGAAGTATCCAGCTAATGACACGGCGCGAGAGTACTGGTCGGGATGTCTTACTGCGATTGATACCGCACACCATCCCCCAGTAGAGTAACCAAAAGTTGCCCACGGCCGATTATCAATTCCTAGATACTTTTGGGCAAAACTCTTCATATCACTGGAGAGCCATGTCTCTACTTGTAAACCATTCTTAAAGTTGAGGCACTCAGTATCTTTTCGGGGATTTACGTTCATTGTAGGAATGATTGCAATCGTATTTCCAATTTTGCCACTTAATTGAAGTTCTTCAAGGGTTTTAATTCCTTGCATACTTTCAATCCAAGTTTGGGGGACACCTGGATACCCAGAAAATAATTCTACGATTTGATAGTTGCTTTCCAAATTCGCCTTAGAGGGGTTTGCATCTAATTGTGAAGCGATTTTTGGGGGCAAAACCACATACACGGTGTTCGAAATTTTTGAATCAGCACCTGTAATTATCTTTTTAATTATCAAGCTGCCACCAGGTGTGCGCTTCGAAGCATTGATATCTGCTGCCGAAATCCGAGAGAGAAATTTTGTTGGGGTGGCTATTTTTTCTAAGTTTGTACTTTTACCAAGTAAGTCGTTCCAGTTTGAATAATATTCACCTGATCGATTCAGCGCGATTCCTACGGAACTTAAAGTCAGAGTTTGAATGAGAAGAAGTAGGAGTATTCGCCCAAGAACTGAGCCCCACCGTGCTTTACTTAATCTTTTCCAAGAAACTATGGTTATGAAAAAAACGAGAAATGTCAGAATAATAGATAGAATTAATGTGCTCAGACTTCCTAATTCAAACATATTCAAACACCTATTTACTCAAAGTTTTTCCAACAGCCTTGGTTTGCCACAAATTTAAAATTTGCGCAGTTACTGAGACCATCGTCGCGCGTGATGCTGCATCAACAGTTGAATATGCGCAGGTTTCGATCAGATCACAGCTCCATGTCGTTACTCCGGCATTAAAGATTGCTGCACCAGAAGGGGTTGTAAACCAAATTGATTGCAATTGAGGAACAGGTCGAGCAGGTTGACCAACCGTGGCGGCATCTCGGTAGTGCATCGTTCCAGAAAATAAGACATGAATATTTGGTGGAGTCGCGACACTTTCTACAACGTGTTCAACTTCGCTATCTGGTGAGATTCCATTTATTTGAGAGTTCATAGGAAGGTTTAACCAACGTGGAATTTGCACCGACTTTAAATCACCATAAACATGCACACCATCTGCAACCGCTCCAGTTAGTAATGTGGGCGGAATATTCAATCTCTTATCTGCAAATTTGATGGAGACTAGTCGTAAGTCCACAACCGGATCTTGGATCGCTTTTCTGTAGATAGATATTTGGCGATTAGGGCCAGTTTTAGATGGACCCAATCGCATCTGCCAGATAGCAGTATTTCCACCTAGAATTGCGATGTTTACCCCAGAATTTCGAGCAGATAATAGGCTTTCAAAAATTCGGCGCGTGAAATATTCAGGGTGCCCACCCAAAATTAAGCCATTGTATTTTTTAGTTACTGATGGCCAAGAATCAATATCAAGATCTGTAAATTGATCGTAATTAATTCCTTGTTTTTCCATAAACTGAACGATTGATATTCCGTCGCGATGAATACTGAAGCCACCACTGCCAACAATTGGCCGATCCATTGACACAACTCGGCTGCGATTGAGTCGTTGCTCAACCTTTGTTGAGCCAGCTCCGAAATATCCCGACCTGCCACCAAAAGTGTTGTAGACGTTCCACGTAATAAAGGAATGCATCAACATTAATTTGGAGCTACCTAGCGGACTATGCAGAACAAATGGCGCAGAATTTTCAATAGTTCCATCAAATGAACGGGTGATGAAGAGATAAAAACCAGGAACCCACTGTGCTCCCAAAGTTAACTTTATTGTGGTTGGCCATTTTGTATCAATCATGCGCGTAGCTGACTTTGGATATTGAATTTTTTCTTCTTTTAATTCAATTGGACCCGAGCTCCAGACTTGTCTGGCTCCAGAACCCTGATACCAACCAATGCGAAGCGCCTCAATGCTGCGTGCTCCACTTCGAAAAGTATCTGAACTTGAACCGTATAAAGAGGCATGAATATCAACAGAGTCGCCACAGCTACCAGAACTTTTATTGAGCCACAGGGCACTTCCTTGTGCGCTCTGTAAATTAAGCGATCTCCAATCCTTAGGTGTCATCGCAATTCCGGGCTGCGCATTTTCTGTCGAAATCCAATTTGGCGTAAGGGCAGGACATGAAGCAGATGGATATGGCGCTAAGTCTTTTGGGGCCTTTGTTTCAAGCGAATCAGCAAAACTCTGCATCGGTTGCTTCGCAATATCTGAGTGAGATTTAACTTGAGGCAAATCATTTTGCGACTGGATGTACTTGTATGAAACTGCGCCCAGTGTGCTTGCTAGGACAACAACAGCGATAACAAGGGAAGAAACGATCGATTTCTTACCAAAACGGCCAGGCATGCGTTAATTAAAGGGGGTTTTGCTATCAAGGGCTAATTGGCGCACCAATACCCACCTCCTGTAACCTTGCCCTTCGCACTATCCATAATTGCCGCAGTACTTGTTCGACCTTGGCGGGTTGCCCGAGCGGCCAATGGGAGGGGACTGTAAATCCCCCGGCTCTGCCTTCGAAGGTTCAAATCCTTCACCCGCCACCAAGCGTTAAACGAATGGTTGTGAAAACTCCACCTTTTCGATCTGCTCTAATTCGAGCAAGCGATTCCATTTCGCAGTGCGCTCTGAACCATGAGTTGAACCAACTTTAATTTGGCCAGCACGCCACCCAGTTGCCAAGTCAGATAACCAAGAATCTTCAGTTTCACCAGATCGCGCAGAGACGACAGTTTTAAATCCAGCATTTTGTGCCGCGGTCAATACTTTATGGGTATCACTCACCAAGCCATTTTGATTCGGCTTAATCAGAATTGCATTTGCAGATTGCTGATTAATTGCCTTTTCTAGACGATTAGCATTAGTAGTTAGCAGATCGTCTCCCAGAACCTGCAAATTTTTTGGAGCAATCTGCATGAAGGCTGCCCAGCTTTCCCAATCATCTTCTGCAAAGGGATCTTCAATAGAAACAATTGGGTAATTCGAGACCAGAGTATTGATGTAAGAAACAAAATCTGTCGATGAATAAGACTTTTGTGAAGCGGCTAAGTTGTAACTTCCATTGGAAAAGAATTGTGTGGATGCAACATCTAAGGCCAACGAAACTTGCGATCCAGACTTAAGACCCACCTTTTCGATCGCTTGACTTACGAATGTCATTGCTAACTCGATTGATTCAAAGGCAATGCCTAGCCCACCTTCATCTGCAACTAAGTGGGTGATCATTCCTGCTTTACTACCAAGTTGAGCTGCAGTCTCTCGTATTGCAACTACCCAAGAAAGTGCCTCAGTAAAGGAGCTTGCTCCTGTTGGAACAACCAGTACATCTTGAAAATCAAGAGAACGATTTGCATGCGCTCCACCGGAGAGAATATTTACCATTGGCATCGGTACTAACAAATCACCCTGAGGTTGAAAATATCTAGCTAGAGACACATTCTGTGCATGAGCTGAAGCCTTTGCAGCAGCTAATGAAACGGCAAGTGTCGCATTTGCACCTAGTGAAGAAAAGTTCGGGGTTGTATCTACCTCGCGAATTGCAGCATCGATTGAATTTAAATCAACCTGGCTTCCAACAACTAGGGGAGCGATTCTTTGATTTACATTCTCGACAGCTTTAGATACTGAAAGTGCCCCATAGAAACTTGCATGCGCTAACTGGTCGCCATCACGTAATTCCAAAGCTTCGTGTTTTCCAGTCGAAGCACCAGAAGGAACACGGGCAGTATGGGCGGTGCCATCTTCAAGGGTTATGGATGCAGCAACGGTTGGTCTGCCTCTTGAATCCAAGACTTGAAAACCTAATAGCTTTGTAACCTTCATCGCTTACTCACATCGAAGAGAGTCATTGCATCCTCTGTTTTTTGATCTAGAAGTACCTTCTTCGTTAGTAGCTGAATCATTTCTTGCTCAGACTTACTCAAGTAGTTGACCGGCGACTTTCCTTCAACGCGTGCCAGAGCAATCAAGGCCGTGTGCAGCACCAGAGTTTCAGAAATCTGACTTTGTTCCAGGTATGCATCCAAGAAAGTCTTGGCAATATTTGATAATTCGGCGGCTTCAGAGGCATTTGGTGCATGAAAAAACTTGCATAAAAGGTGAGCCAAAATGAAAGCTAAATCAAACACAGGATTTCCAACATGCATGACTTCAAAATCTAAAACATAAACATGATCATTATCTGTAACCATAAAGTTCTTTGGAGAAAAGTCCCCATGCACAATCGTAGATTTATTGTTTTCCAGCTCGGCTATTAAACTTCGTATTGAATCCTGCAGTTCTAAGTTTTTAGCTGCAACAAATCGGTAGAAAGGGTCAATTCTCAGCTGATCAAACAAGGTGTCTTCCATAAATTTCTTATGTGCTGCAGGATTTGAAACCCCGTAGTTGTGCCACTGAGAAAGTGTTGCACCAAGAGTTCGAGCTACTTGTGGGCGGTAAATTCCCTCAAGTAAATCAGATTTCCAGACTCTGCTTGTAAGTGAAACTCTCTCCATGATGACCACAAATCGAATCGGGTCAACAAAAACTAATTTGGGCACAATCTCTGGATTAAGGCTATGG
>SESB01000161.1_pt1 | contig 48823 bp, 46 predicted proteins | sample 3171441 | NCBI WGS metagenome assembly SESB01 (sample SAMN06051867, study PRJNA518727) | freshwater metagenome | biome: subpolar coniferous forest; feature: holomictic lake; material: water; isolation source: holomictic Lake 227, 6 m depth | place: Canada: near Kenora, Ontario | collected...
TATGATACACACAATCAGGATCATTCTATTAGGGAAAGGAAAATAATTTAAAAAAGAATTACTTTAAATCTTGAATGAACAACATCATCCAAATATTACCTTCGAATAAGATTGATTCAACCAGATGGAATAATTGCGTTGAACAAAGTGATAATTCTATTATATATGCGGATTATTTTTTTCTTTCAACTCTTTGCGACCATTGGTCTGGACTTATCATAGGTGATTATAAAACAATAATGCCATTGCCATGGAGAAAAAAATGGGGGATCCGATATTTTTACGCGCCTGCATTTATACAACAATTGGGACTTTTTGGAGACCTTTCAAATCTACCAATTCCCAATATTTTAAATACATTAAAAGAGTTCGCAAGGTTTGGGGATCTATTTTTAAATTACCGGAATTCAGAAGTATTAAATAAGACAAAATGTTTTCAAAAAACAAATTATATTCTTAATCTAAATCAATCATATCCTCAAATACATTCAAGATACACTCATGATTTAATTAAGAATTTACAAAAATCCGAGAAGAGAAATCTTACCTATAATAAAGATGTAAACATTGAGGATACAATTCTACAATTCCAAGCTCAATACCAAGAACGTTTTCCACATTATAATTTTACAGATTATCAAAATCTAATAAAAGTTTGTTTGGAGTTAGCAAAAAATAATCAATGTATCATAAGATCTGTACATAATGAAACAACTAATGATCCTTTGTCAATAGCTCTTTTATTGAAAGACAATAAAAGACTCTATCTTTTACTTAATACTACTAACACTATTGGACGCTCATTTGCTGCTAATCATTTCTTGTTAGATCAAATCATACAAGAATTTAGCGAAGAAAATCTTGTATTTGATTTTGAAGGTTCAGAAAAAAAGGGGATCAAGGAATTTTATGAATCATTTCATCCTGAAATCCAGCCTTATTATCATTGCAGATTTAACAACCTCCCTTTTTTAATGAACTATGTCAGGAAGCTTTTCGAAAAATAAAATTTTTCTCAAAAATATTTCATTAAAATGCCTTGCTAATATTTAATTGTAGGTTTTATATTCTTAACAAAATGCATCATACAATATTGGTTTTAGAATATATTTTCAATTTAGAAATTTTAGATTTTCATTCTTTCAACAACTTCAATTCCAGTAATTGGATCAATCCCTTTTAATTCCACATATTCAATATTAGGGACCCAAAAAGATCCACCATTCACTCTTACAAATACTTGTTTCAGAATGGCTTGTTTTTTATTAATATCTGTATAAACATAAAATTTATTGTCTGCAGATTTTCTCAAATACATTATTTTTCTCTTATAGGAAACGAAATGAATTTCATAATTATCCTTACTGATCATTTTAGATCTAATGCCGTAAGCAAAATTTCTCTGGATATAATTTAAATCATCATGTTGCCCTTTTTCAGCGTACCGAATCCAAAATACATGCACTGGCTCCTCTTCATTAAGTGCGCCATTCTTCATATTCAATTCATAAATCAACGTATTTATGTTTGGATCTCTTTGAATAAAAAAGAGTTGATTGTTATTACCTGATGGCGTAGGATAACGGGCATCTCTTTGAGAGAACCCTTTATTTGCATTTACTAGTAACCAAAAAAAGAAAAATAAACCGATATAAAATTGTACAACCCTCATGATGAATGTCTTTTTCTTTTTATTCTAATAAACTGAAGCATTAGAAAAATTAAGAAACAATAAATACCTGTAATTTAATGCAAACCTTTAAAATTCTCATTCAAGGTTTTTAGGATAACGATAAAGTGACTACTTTCTTGGCTTTATCACAGCAAAATATATCTCAGTTCGAATTTCAAAACCCAATCCTTGATACAAACTAATGGCACGTTGATTATCCTGACGAACATGCAAAAAAGCAGTTTTGCCTGTTTTTTGTATTTGATTGGAAAGCTGATTTACTAGAACCGCCGCAAATCCTTTTCCCACATGGGAAGGGTGAGTACATACTGCACTTACTTCAGTGAAGTCGGTCAGATGTAACCTTTCACCTGCCATGGCTATCAATTGCTCGTTATCAAATATTCCAATATAATTGCCAAATTCGATTGTTCTTTGGGTAAACGGGCCTGGTTTAGTCAATGCTGTCAATTCTATCATAGAAGCTATTTGATCTTCTCCAAGTGTCTGTATCGCCACTACAGGGCCATTAAATGGCTTGGGCTTTGTGCAAACCATTTGAAATAAGCCGAGAGAAAATACTAAATCCCATTTTTTTGAAAGGATAAAAGGTTGAGCAATTAAAGTAGATACGGTTCTTCCCTCTGGCAAAAAATCAAAAAGTTTTTCCTGCGAATCAGTATCCCAATTCTCTAGGCCAACAAAAGGTGAAATTTCAGGAGAATAAATAGCAATACTTTCAGTGCCAAGATTCATTTTCGCATCTTCTGTTTGAAGCGAATTCCAAATGGGATTGTCTAATATGTGGCGCAAATAGTTATGTTTTGATAGAAAGCCAAAGATAGCAATGCAAGTGAATTAAAAATAAAAAGCTTCATTTTCTCCCTTAAGAAAAAATGAAGCTCTAAGTTTAATGGAGGCAGTTTTGAATTATACTAATACGCTTTTTTCCTGAAGTTGATTAGCTAGTTCTAAAACTTTCTCAATTAGATTCGGAATGGCTTTCTCAATTGCTGCTGTAAGTTCAATGCCTTGTTGTTGTATTGATTCTATACTTACCACAAATAAATATATCTCGGGCATTTTGTCCATTAATTGCAATGCATTAACCATATCGCGCAACCCAATATCATGGGTGCTCATGGCTCTAGGAAAATCTATTGCAAATTTTGGTTTTATTAATCGAATAGTGCCTGGTTCATTATTGTCGAGCGTTGCATCAATCAAAATTACTTTATCATGAATTTCAAAAAATTCTAACAAATGAAACCCTCCTGTACCACCATCCACTACATCAATAGTTTCAGCAATAGGCAATTTCTGCAGCGCAAGTGCTGTATGCACTCCTACACCTTCATCGCCCATTAGATAGTTACCTATACCCAAAATTAAAAGGTCAGACATCTTTATCATGCTTTGTTTTTTGGTTCGTTTGGAGTATGATGTTCTTCGTTTTGGAATACCTCTTCTTCAATAAATTTCCATCCGCCACCCATACTACTTATTTCACCACGGCCTTCCACATAATCATGATAAAAAACCAGATACACATGAATCACAGCAAATAAAATAAAGAACCACATAGACCAATGGTGAACAGTTCTGATAAAAGCATCTCCACCGAAAAGGAATGGAACCCATGCAAATAACTTAGGCAACCACCAGGTAGACATAGATGCATACAATCCGAAGCCTGTTAAACATTGTACCAAAAATGCAAGGAAAGTAAAAAAATAAATAAATCCTGCCATGGCATTGTGTCCGATACTGATATGCTCCTTACCGCGCATCATGAGGATATCTATTTTAAAAACATGCCACATTTCTTTGAAGAATTTTTTGGATGTTGGTATAAACTGATGCCAACTGGCATATTTGTTTCCCACAAATCCCCAATATATGCGGAATAAAAAATTAAAAAAGAAAATATAAGAGGCTATGAAATGTATAACGCGTACCCAACCCATCGTAAACTGATTGGCTGCTTCCTGATGACTTTGGATTGCCAAAGGATTAGAAATAAAGAACCCGGTTACAATGAGTACAATTATGGCAAGGGCATTTAACCAATGATAATAACGCACTGGTAATTCCCAAACATATACACGACGCAACCGATGAACATGCAAAAATTTCGTTTTCATCCGTTAATTTTTAATTGTTAATGAACTATTCACCCACTACACTAATTCTACTGATGGTTTTACCATCTTCATCGTATAAGTGAACACTACATGCCATACATGGGTCGAAACTATGAATGGTACGTAGAATTTCTAATGGTTGTTGTTCGTTAGCAACCGGTGTACCAATCAGTGAAGATTCATAAGCTGATAATTGGCCTTTTGAATCTCTCGGTGATGCATTCCATGTTGTTGGAACCACTAATTGATAGTTCGAAATTTTTTGATCATCAATATTAATCCAATGTGCGAGGGCCCCACGTGGTGCTTCTGCATGACCAACTCCAAAAGAGTGTTTAGCCCAAGTTGCAGGATCAAAATTGGTGGTCTCAGCCATTTTGATATCTCCTTTTTTAATATTTGCAATTAATTGGTCAAAAAACTCTAATGACCATCCTGCAGCTAACTTACATTCTAACCCTCGTGCTGCTGTTCTTCCCAATGTTGAGAATAATGCTGTAATAGGAACATTCAAATCTTGCAATGCTTTATCAACCACTTCTTTAAATTCTGGTCTGCCACTTGCATAACCTACCAACATACGAGAAAGTGGTCCAACTTCCATCGCATGACCTTTCCATCTTGGAGTTTTCAGATAACTATATTTCTCATTGGTATTAAGATTTTGGAAAGGAGGTTTAGGTCCTGAGTATTTGATATTCGTTTCACCTTTCCAAGGATGTAATCCAACATTGTTTCCTCCATTATACTCATACCAAGAGTTGGTAATATATTCTTGTACCTCATCATCTTTACGTAAATCCACTTCGTATACCTTACTAACATCTTTATTCAAAATGGCACCTGCTGGAAATTTATATCCTTTGGGATCTTTGATACCATTGGTTGGTAAATCACCATAAACTAAATAGTTTCCAATTCCACCACCAATTGCACCCCAATCTTTATAGAATGATGCAATAGCCATTAAATCGGGAATATAAACTTGTTCAATAAACTCTTTACCCTGTTTCAATAACTGTTCAACTTCAGCTAATCTTTCAGCATTAATACCACTCACATCATCAATTCCAATAGAACAAGCCATTCCTCCAACCAGATAGTTTGGATGTGGATTTTTACCACCGAAAATCGCGTGAACCTTAACAATTTCTTTCTGCCATTCTAATGCTTCTAAATAGTGTGCAAGTCCAATTAAATTAACCTCTGCAGGTAATTTATAAGCTGGATGTCCCCAATAACCATTTGCAAAAATTCCCAATTGGCCACTTGCTACAAATTTTTTAACACGTGTTTGAATATCACTAAAATATCCTGGAGAACTCTTAGGCCATTTTGAAATACTTTGAGCCAATTCAGATGTTTTCTTAGGATCTGCTTGTAAAGCATTTACCACATCTACCCAATCCATTGCATGCAAATGATAAAAATGCACCACGTGATCGTGCATATATAAAGCACAGAACATAATATTACGAACCAATTCTGCATTGGCTGGAACATTAATCCCTAGAGCATCTTCTACACAACGAACAGATGCCAATGAGTGTGTGGAAGTACAAACTCCACAAACCCTACCAACAAAAGCCCATGCATCTCTTGGATCACGGCCTTTTAAAATTTCTTCCAGCAAACGTACCATAGTACCGCTGCTAAAAGCATCTTTGATTTTACCATTTTCGATATCTGCTTCTATGCGCAGGTGTCCCTCTATTCTGGTAATCGGGTCTACAACAATTCTCTTACTCATAAAGTGAATTTGTATAATTAGTTATTAAGATTTTAATTCGTGTTCGCTTTGTTTGCCTTCTTCCTCAAGATTTAGAATCAGTTTTTTCTTACGAACATTGGTCATTACAGCGTGTCCCGCTAAAGCAGCTGCTGTTACACCCAATGCAACTTTTCCTACATTATCGGCATTAGCTTCAATTCCAAATCCTGCAAATGAAGATCCTCTTTCATATAATCTACCATTATCCCAATAATTCTCTTCGCTGCAACCAATACAAGGGTGGCCGGATTGGATAGGGAAACTTGTTCCATTATTCCATTTCATCACACCACAAGCATTATAAGTAGAAGGTCCTTTACAACCTACTTTATACAAACAATATCCTTTTCTTGCATTTTCATCATCAAAGGTTTCTACATAAAGACCCGCATCGTAGAATGGACGACGATAACAAGTATCATGAACACGCTTACTGTAGAATGCTTTAGGGCGACCTAATTTATCTAATTCAGGAATACGTCCGAAAGTAAGTAAGTGAACAATTACTCCAGCCATCACTTCACCTATAGGAGGGCAACCTGGAACTTTAATAACTGGTTTACCTTTCACTAATTTGTGTATCGGAGTTGCTTTTGTTGGATTTGGTTTTGCGGATTGTACGCAACCGTTGCTAGCACAACTACCCCAAGCAATAATTGCCTGTGCATTTTCAGCAGCTTCTTCCAGAATTTGAAGAGAAGTCTTACCGCCAATCATACAATAAACACCATCTGCTCCTAATGGAACACTGCCCTCCACACAAAGAATATATTTCCCTTTGTATTTAGTCATGGTATCCTGTAAACATTTTTCTGCCTGAAAACCAGAAGCAGCCATTAATGTTTCAGTATAATCTAATGAAATTTTATCTAGCAGAATATCTGCCACGATCGGATGTGATGACCTGATAAAACTTTCACTACAACAGGTACACTCTTGAAAGTGTAACCAAATTACAGGAAGCCTAGGTTGGGTTTCAAGTGCTTTTGCTACCTGACCCATGGCAGAATTTTCAAGACCGATAAAGGCAGTCATCATACTTACAAACTGAAGAAAGTCACGTCGGCTATAACCCTTACGTTCTACCTCTTCATAATAAGTAGGCTGTTTCATTGGAACAAGCTCGTTAGACATATGTATAGGTTTTAATTGGTAAATGCTAACACAAAGTAGTTTTCTGTTAATAGTTCTTCCATGATACTTATCACAAAGCAATATGACTTTAATCATGTTTCTAGGAATATTGATTAATTACATTGCAGAAGAAACCATATAAAATTTCTAGTATGAAAAAAATAACCGCTTCCCTTGCATTACTATTGCCAGCTTTAACTTGGGCACATCCAGGACATGGTGAAACTGATGGTTATACTATTATTCACTATTTTTCTGAGCCGCAGCATGCGATTATTACATTAGGTGTATTGGCAGCTGTTACAGTGTATATTATCAGAGAACGCAGAAAAAGCAAATCTTAGTAAAGAAGCGCTCCCATGCACGAACTATCCATTGTGATGAGTATTGTTGATTTAGCTACCAAGCAGGCAGCCAAACATCATGCTTCCGCCATTGAAGAAATAGAATTAGATATTGGATGTCTCTCTGGCGTAGAAATGGATTCTTTCGAATTTGCTTGGAAACAAGGCATAAAAAGAACTATATTAGAGAATGCGACAAAAAAAGTAAATCGCATTGAAGGGAAGGCAAAATGTTCTGACTGTGATACTCATTTTGATATGTTGCAGTTATACGACAGTTGTCCCAACTGTAACAGCCATCTGGCAGTTATAATCAGTGGAAAAGAATTAAAATTGAAATCCTTAGTATTACCAGATTAGTAGATTTAAATAGAACTATATGTGTGCAACCTGCGGGTGTGGACCCACTTCTCACCACGAACACGATCATGGGCATAGTCATGGGGATAACCAAAAGACTGGCAAAACCATTGTTGATGTTGAACAGGATATTTTACAAGAAAACAACCTTCTAGCAGCAAGAAACAGAGGTTTTTTTGAAGGTAGAAATATCCTCGCAATAAATTTAGTAAGCTCTCCCGGATCTGGCAAAACCAGTCTTCTTGAAAGAACATTAACCGACCTAAAAGGAGAACTTTCATTTGCAGTTATTGAGGGGGATCAGCAAACCGCAAATGATGCAGATCGAATTCATGCTACAGGAACAAAAGTTACTCAAATAAATACTGGAAAAGGCTGTCACCTGGATGCTCATATGGTATTGCATGCAGTTCAGGGAATGAAACTTCAGGCAGACAGTATTTTATTCATAGAGAATGTGGGCAATTTGGTTTGTCCTGCGATGTTTGATTTAGGTGAGCAAGAAAGAGCTGTTGTTATCAGTGTTACTGAAGGGGATGATAAACCTCTGAAGTATCCGGATATGTTTCACTCTTCTACCCTTTGCATCATCAATAAAACTGATTTACTACCCTACGTTAAATTTAATGTAGAGAAGTGCAAAGAATATGCTAGAAAAGTGAATCCATCTTTAGAAATTATTGAATTGAGCTGCACCAGTGGCGAAGGGATGCAACAATGGTACGACTGGTTAAAAAACAAAGTATTAACGCCTGCTTAAAACTCCTTCCATGCAGGCTTTTCATATTCATATCACTGGTTTAGTTCAGGGTGTGGGCTTTCGGCCATGGGTCCATAAGTTAGCATCCAATTTTTCATTGGATGGTTATGTCAATAATGGGCTTGATGGTGTACATATTTATTGTTCAGGAAATGAAGATGATGTAAATGAATTTTATCAGTCCCTTATTATGCATCCTCCAGTTCAGGCATTAATTACCGCACACAAAATAATGCCTTATCCTTCTTCATTAAGTAAGGGTTTCTATATTCAAAAAAGTGATAGAAATAATACTGTACAATTATTGATAACTCCCGACATAACACTCTGTGAAGATTGTAGAAGAGAAATCAAAACTGTTGGTAATAAAAGATATCAATACCCTTTTACTACTTGCGTTAATTGCGGACCCCGTTACTCCATAACAAATAATTTTCCTTACGATCGCGAGAATACAACTATGCATAATATTGAACAATGCCCAAGTTGTAAAAAAGAATACGAAGACCTCAAAGATATTCGCTACCATAGTCAAACTAATAGCTGTTCTGATTGCTGTATTGAAATGCATCTATATGAAAAAGATGGAATTGAAATAAAATATAATCAGAAAGAATATGTAACACAAATAGTTTCCATATTACGAGAAAGCAAAATTATTGCTGTAAAAGGAATAGGAGGATACCTACTCTTATGTGATGCAACCAATGAATCCACTATAAAAAAATTAAGAGAACGAAAATTTAGGCCATCAAAGCCCTTTGCTATTTTATATGCTGATATAGAAATGGTTTGCGCAGATCTTGCTCTAAGTCCATTAGAGTTAACAGCATTAAAAGACCGCTCTGCACCCATTGTTTTATGTTCAATAAAATCATATCCAGAAAATGGTATCTGTATAAATCATATTGCACCAAATTTAAATAGTATCGGTGCCATGTTACCTTCATCTGCATTATTACAATTAATTGCAGATAATTTTGGCAAACCGCTCATAGCAACTTCAGCAAATATCAGCGGGTCTCCAATTATTTATAAAGACAAAGATGCAGTTCAATGGTTATCTACAATTGCAGATTACATCCTCACATATGATCGTGATATTGTTGCGCCACAAGATGATTCTGTTTTACAAATAAGCAATCGAGGTCAAAAAATATTATTGAGAAGAAGTCGTGGCCTAGCACCTAATTATTATCCTAATACTATTCCCACTTTGCATTCAGATATCCTTGCAATGGGAGCTGAATTAAAAGCTGCTTTTGCCATTTCAAAAGACCAAATGCTTTTTATTAGTCAGTTCTTAGGAGATCAGGAATCAGTTGAATCACAAGATAGCTATGATGCCGCATTGGAACATGTTTCGGGCTTAATGGATTTTAAACCCAAACAAATTTTAATCGATAAACATCCCAGGTATTATGTATCCGAAAAAGGCTTAGGGCTATCATTGAAAAATACCATTCCCATCTGCAGCATACAACACCATGAAGCTCATTTTGCAGCAGTCTTATCAGAAAATAAATTGATGGATCTAAAGGAACCAGTACTTGGAATTATATGGGATGGTGCTGGATATGGAACAGATGGAAAAATCTGGGGTGGTGAAGTTTTTATTTATGATCAAGGTGAAATAAAAAGAGCTGCTCACCTCAAATATTTTCCTCAATTGATGGGTGATAAAATGAGTAAAGAACCAAGACTTTCTGCTTTAAGTATTTTGCAAAATTTTCCACTTGCACAAAACTTAATACAAAAACATTTTACTCAACAGGAATGGACTTATTATCAACAACTTAGTCGACAACCTAACTTAGTTTTTACAAGCAGTATGGGCCGGCTAATTGATGCTGTAGCCTGCATTTTAGGATTAATGCCAGTATGTTCATATGAAGGTGAATCCGCCATGCTTTTAGAAGCTTTGGCAAAAAAGTGCAAGAGCCGGAGTTACGATTATTACCACCTACCTTTGAATGAAGGTGAATTTGACTGGGCCGTATTGATCAATGAATTAATCCATGATTGGTTTCAAAAAGAAGCAAATGAAGTTATAGCTTGGAAATTTTTCTATTCTTTGGCAAAAGCGATTGCAAGAACCAGTAATCATTTTTTTATCGATAAAATTGCTTTTAGTGGAGGAGTATTTCAAAACGCATTATTAGTGGATTTGATCATTGAAATTCTTCAACACAAAAGAGAACTATATTTTCATGTTCAGTTGAGTCCGAATGACGAATGCATCAGCTTAGGACAGATGGCATGGTTCAGTAAATTTGGAGAACCGAACTTTAAATAAAAAAATATCATTATTACCCACAATAAATTTTAAAATTATGTGCTTAGCCATTCCAGGAAAAATCATCGCTATCACCGAACAGCTAGATGAAACTTTTAGAAAAGGAAAAGTTTCATTTGGAGGTATCATGAAAGAAGTTAGCCTATACATGGTTCCAGAAGCAAAAGTGGATGACTATGTTTTAGTTCATGTAGGAGTAGCTATCAATATAGTTGATGAAGAAGAAGCTAAACTCACTTTTAGTTATCTAAAAAGTATGGGGGAAGTGGAAGAATTAGATACACCCGATTCTTTAAAAACCAATCCATAAGCATGAAATTTTTATCAGAATATCGCGACCCACAATTGGTTCAAGAATATATTAAAGAATTACATCGCATTACCACCAAAAATTGGACCTTAATGGAAATTTGTGGTGGCCAAACACATAGCTTGGTGAAAAATGGCATACTCGATATGTTGCCAGAAAAAATCACAATGGTACATGGTCCTGGTTGCCCAGTCTGTGTTACTAGTCTGAGTGTAATTGATGAAGCGGTTTGGCTTGCAGAACAACCCAATCATATACTTTGTTCCTTCGGTGATATGCTAAGAGTGCCCGGCAGCAAAAAAAGTTTATTAGAAGCGAAAGCCGAAGGTGCCGATGTTAGAATACTTTATTCACCATTAGAAGCTGTTGAATTAGCAAAATCAAATCCCTCTAAAGAAGTAATCTTTTTTGCAGTAGGATTTGAAACAACTGCACCTGCTAATGCACTCAGTGTGATACATGCAGCACAACAAAATGTTGTAAACTATAGTATCCTTGCTTCTCACGTATTAGTTCCTCCTGCCATGGAAGCAATTTTAAGTGATGAGGCGAATGTGATTGATGCTTTTTTAGCAGCAGGACATGTTTGTACTATTATGGGATTGGATGAATATTATCCAGTTGCAGAAAAATATAAAATTCCAATTGTTGTAACTGGTTTTGAGCCTGTTGATTTATTGCAAGGAATTTTAATGGCAGTGAATCAATTGGAAAAAGGAGAATATACCGTAGAAAATCAATACGCCCGCGCTGTTTTAAGGGAAGGCAACAAAATGGCAAAAGATACCATTGAAAAAGTGTTTTCAGTGAGTGATCGTGTTTGGAGAGGTATCGGTTCTATTCCTCAAAGTGGGTTTGAAGTGAATGAACGATATAAATTGTTTAATGCAAGATTGAAATTCAAAATTGATATCCCCTTTGCTGAAGAAAATAAAGAATGTATCAGCGGTGATATTATGAAGGGTTTAAAGAAACCAAAACAATGCCCCAATTTTGGTACTAAGTGCAAGCCCGAACATCCATTAGGTGCACCAATGGTAAGTAGTGAAGGTGCATGCGCTGCATATTACCATTATAGTTCAGATACCATCATGCAATAACTTATTTTTTGATAAAAAAATTGAATCAATTGACAAATCAAAATAGTTTTCAGTTATCCTGCCCAATGCCAAAATTTGATTTTGACGTTATAACACTTGGCCATGGCAGTGGTGGATTATTAACGCATCGTTTATTACAAAGTGGAGTCTTTGATATTTTAAAAAACGACATGCTCGATCAACAACATGATGGAGCAAGTTTTACATTAAATGGAAAAACAGCTTTTAGTACAGATAGTTATGTCATTTCCCCTATTTTTTTTCCTGGAGGTAATATTGGCGAACTAGCCATTTATGGAACAGTGAATGATCTTGCGATGTGTGGAGCAGAAGCAAAATATCTTTCGCTAGCATTTATTATTGAAGAAGGCATGACGATGGAATCCTTCTGGATTATTTTAAATGGCATTAAAAATGCAATAGATAAAGCAGGAGTGAAAATTGTTACGGGCGACACTAAAGTGGTAGAAAGGGGTAAGGGAGATCAAATTTTTATCAATACTTCGGGTATTGGCATCATTCATCCAAAAGCCAATATCCATCACAATCGTATTGAAGTTGGCGACCAAATCATACTCAGTGGAAACATTGCGCAACATGGCATCGCTATCATGAGTAAAAGAGAAGGATTAGAATTTGAAACAGATATAGTTAGCGATTCAATCAATCTTAATCATACCATTCTTTCTTTAATTGAAGCATTAGGAGAAGATATTAAGTTTTTACGCGACCCTACAAGAGGTGGTTTAGCATCGGTATTAAATGAATTAGCAGAAATAAGAAAATTGGGATTCGTGATTGATCAAAATAGTATTCCAATTGATGAACAAGTGGAGGGAGCTTGTGAGATGCTGGGATTGGATCCTTTGTACGTTGCCAATGAAGGTCTATTTGTTGCGATTGTAAAGAAAGAAGCTGCCAATAAAGCTCTTGAATTGTTACATAAAGATGAGAATGGATTGAAAGCAAAAATTATTGGTGAAGTAACAGATGCACACGCAGGAAAAGTAATGATGAAAAGCAGAATAGGTGGGCACCGAGTGGTGGGTTATTTAACAGGTGAGCAACTTCCCCGAATCTGTTAATACTTTATTAGTTTAAATACGATTTTAACATCCTCAAACAATCTATGCTATCATTTGAATGAATAGTGCTACTACTAAGCGTTTTTAATAATTAGTGTTGTATCACCATTTAAAACAAACGATATGCCACAGCCAAAACCAAATTTCAAGCCCCACTATGATAATTTTATCGGTGGGCAATTTGTACCTCCAGTTAACGGAGTTTATTTCGAAAATTCCAGTCCAATTGACGGTAAAGTATTTACCAAAGCAGCCCGTTCAGGCAAAGAAGACATTGAATTAGCGCTTGATGCAGCACACAAAGCTTTTCCTTCTTGGAGTAAAACTTCAGCAGCTTACAGATCTTCTATTCTCAACAAAATTGCAGATTGCATGGAAGCCAATCTACAATACCTTGCTACAGTTGAAACAATTGATAACGGAAAACCAATTCGTGAATCAGTAAATGTTGACCTTCCACTTTGTATTGATCATTTCCGCTATTTCGCTGGTGTTATTCGTGCAGAAGAAGGTTCTATTTCTGAACATGATGAAACCACTGTTAGCATTGTATTGCACGAACCATTAGGAGTGGTTGGTCAGATTATTCCTTGGAATTTTCCTTTGTTAATGGCAGTTTGGAAGATGGCTCCAGCTTTAGCAGCTGGTTGTTGTGCTGTTGTAAAGCCCGCAGAACAAACCCCTACTTCCATTATGTGTTTGATGGAATTGATTAAAGATATAGTTCCAGCAGGTGTGTTGAATATTGTAACAGGTTTTGGACCAGAAGCTGGAAAGCCTTTGGCACAATCACCCCGAATTGCAAAAGTTTCATTTACTGGAGAAACAACAACAGGTAGATTAATCATGCAATATGCCTCTGAAAATCTGATTCCTGTAACCATGGAATTGGGTGGAAAATCACCTAATATATTCTTCCCATCAGTGGCAGACCATGATGATGATTTCTTCGATAAAGCCATTGAAGGTGCTGTATTATTTGCAGTAAATCAGGGTGAAGTTTGTACTTGTCCTTCCCGTATTCTGGTACATGAAAGTATCTACGATAAATTCATGAGCAGAGTAATTGAAAGAACAAAAGCAATCAAAGTTGGCAACCCTCTTGATTCAGATACAATGATGGGTGCTCAGGCTTCAAATGATCAGTACGAAAAAATACAATCTTATTTGAAATTGGGTAAAGAAGAAGGTGCTGAATTACTATGCGGCGGAGAAGTTAACAAATTAGAAGGGGATCTTGCAGGTGGATATTATATTCAACCAACTTTATTTAAGGGTCATAATAAGATGCGCATTTTCCAGGAAGAAATATTCGGACCAGTTGTATGTGTAACTACATTCAAAACAACTGAAGAAGCCATTGCCATAGCAAACGATACTTTATATGGTTTAGGCGCCGGAGTATGGACAAGGGATGCACATGAATTATATCAAGTACCAAGAGCTATTCAGGCTGGTCGTGTTTGGGTGAACTGTTATCATGCTTATCCAGCTCATGCACCTTTTGGAGGTTACAAAAAATCAGGCTTTGGAAGAGAAAACCATAAGATGATGCTTGGATATTATCGCCAAACTAAAAACATGTTGATTTCTTATAGTAAGAATAAACTTGGCTTTTTTTAGCAGCAAAAGCAAGTAATCGAAAATAAATACCGGTAGGATTTCCTATCGGTATTTTTATACCTTTAATTATGATTGCAAGAGTAACAATAAGCGATGAAGCCAGAAATGTAGTGCAAGAACTAAAAAATAAATTTGGCGAATTAATGTTTCACCAAAGTGGAGGTTGCTGTGATGGATCTCAACCGATGTGTTTTGAAAAGGGCGACTTTATTTTAGGTAATAGCGATATCTGTTTGGGGGAGATTGAAGGATGCGAATTCTGGATGAATAAAGATCAATTTGAATACTGGAAATATACACAACTAAATATTCATATTACCCAGGGAAGAGGCTCTAGTTTTTCTTTAGAAATACCAATGGGACTGCGTTTCCTTACACAATCGAAAATATTTACTGAAGAAGAATTGCAACATTTAGTACCCCTTAAAACGATTGACAATTAGTTGTTCAAATTCAATTGCTGATACTGTCTCGGTGTAATCCCTTCGTGCTGTTTAAACGCTCTAATAAAATAGTTGCAATCATCGAAACCTACTTCATAGGAAACATTTTTTATAAAAATATGTTTATCCTTCAATAATCGTTTTGCTAATTTTATTCTTTCTAAAACGATAAACTCAATTGGACTAATTCCTAGTTCTGTCTTGAACATTCTATATAATGAAGCCGAACTTACGCTTGCCATTTTAGCAATATCAGGTAAGAATAATTTGGCATTAATGTTCTGACGTATATGGTTGATAATAAAAGATAAATGGGGATGTGTTTTATTTAAATCGCCATCACGAACTTCTTTTAAATTTTGGCATTGTGCTATATGGATTAGCAATTCCTGTAGGGTTAAATCGGCTAATACATCTTTAGTGATAGAAGTGCTTTGACAAATATTAATTAGTTTATGAACTGTAAATGCAAGTTCTGCATTATTGTAAAAAAAGAAATTTCGTTCATCTAATTTCCAATAATCATTCCTCCCCTCTTTCGGGTACTTCTCGTTGAGTAATTGTAAAGTATCAAGTATCTTTTTATTATCAATTGCAAGTGCCAGGCATTGCGTTGGGTTCTCCATGGCAGCTTCAGGAAAATCAATTTTCATTTCCACATTTGCAGGTACAATTACAGATTCTCCCGGAACATAATCAAAACCAGGTTGGTCATATAAACGCATCACTTTTTTGCCCCTTAGCATACTGGTTACAACCAAATCATTGAACCGAAGAGAAACCAGTTCTGATTGCTGGTAGGTTTCAAAAAGATTGAGCTCACAGTTTTCTAAATTATATATAGTCCTGTTTTCGACTAAAGTTTTCAAAGAATACTCTTTCGACAAGGCTGGAGTAATGGGCACTATTTTATTAGGCAACATACTACTGCAATAGCTTTAGGCAAGGTTTACAATCGTGTTTTACCTTTTAAAGATATTCTTTTGAAAATAGAAAACCAATAAAATCATTAAGCTGATTTCGTCAAAATGCTGTACCAATTTGTAAAGCTGTTCCTATACTCCCAGGCTTATCATTCCCAAAACGTGCGGGTATTCCAAGAGCAATATAATAGCTATTACTTTTGGCTTTATAAATAGTTTTAGTAAAAACAGGTGTAAACCCATAGCGTCCGGCAGTCTCAAATGCCGCACGCGCAGAAATTCGAAACCCATTTCCCACATCAAATACAAGCCCGGGATGAAATAACACATTATACATTTTCGAACTTCCATTCTCCGCTTTTACAAAAGGTATTATTTCTAGTGAAAAAGCAGTTTTAGAAGTTTTCCAAAAATTCACACCAAAAGGGAACCCAACAGTATAATAATCCCTGAAATTCACATTTGTTTCCAGACTACTTACCGTAACCAATGGATGAAGTATACCAAAGTATCCTGTAATTTTTATAAAGTTGTTTTGTGCCTGAGAATTAGAAAAACAAAAAAATCCAATAAGTAATAAAACAGTTTTAAGAAATCGCATCCAGTTGTTTTTGGTTTAAATTAAAAATAATAAACCTATACCAAATTGGTATACTAATTACTTTATTTCTCTATTAATAAATTAATTTATTCGTTAGGGCTGTATTTAACGACTATATTTTTTATGGGCTTAAATGTTTTAATATAAGCATACAATGCTTTTAAATCGTTTTCTTTCATATTTCGATACATCATCCAAGGCATTACAGTATTTATAGTATTTTTTTTGACTGTAGGGTTTTGATAACTACTATCATTATAATGTTTGAATTTTTGTACAAAATCGGTTTCAGAAAGTTTACCAATTCCTGTTTCCACATCAGGAGTAATATTTGCTGATCGCACAATTCCACCAGATTTAATAGCAAACTCAAATCCTCCTGCTAACTCCATCCCAACTACGGGAGCTCCTTTTTCTTTTTTTGTATGGCATTCATTACAAGCAGCGGCAGTAAATATATATTGCCCGTATGCCAAAACACTGCTAGTATCAGGTCTTATTGAATAGGCCGCTCTTTGAGGAATAGTATTTATAATAAAATTCATTGGAAAGTCTGGTACAGAAGCTGGTACTTTATTTTCGATAGGTTTTAATGTTCTGATATAAGCAATAATGGAATAAAGATCTTCTCGATCTAATTTACCATAATTCGGATGTGGCATCACAGGGAATAATGGTTTGCCATTTTTATCTACCCCTGATCCAATAGCACGCAAGATTTCACCATCCGTCCAATTTGATAATCCAGCTGGAGTAATATTTCTTGCGTGGAAGCTTCCAGGAAATCCAAATTTTTGATCGAAAACTTCTCCCCCTTTGCCTTCAGTTCCTTCAATAATAGGACCAGAAAATTGATTCCAATCGCGGGTGGAATGACAGTCGATGCAGACAGTAACACAATTGGCTAAATATCTACCTCTCTCAATTCTTTCAGTTGTTTTTTCAATACTGATATCTTCCGGTTTCCCAACATTGGGCAATGCTTGCTTTACATAAATCAGCAAAACAGTAATAGCAAGTAAAAGGATTAGTATAATAGATAAAACTACTTTGACAACTTTTTTCATTTGCGGGATTATTAAAAATGAATTTAAAATAATACGTCAAATACTTGCAATAAATCGGATTATAATAACATTAAACTTTTTACTGATACAAAAAAATCCTGCAAACAATTTCAAAAAGAAACCACTTGCAGGATCGTTATGTTACTCCTATTTTTTATTCTATCAAACCAGAAATGGGTAAATTCTCATTTGAATCTTTACTGTAATCTATATCTTGAAGTCCAAAACCAAACAAACTTAAAAACTCGGTTTTATACCCCGCCAAATCGCCAATCAATGGAAGTGTTTCTGTACTAGCTTCTGGCCATAGAACAGCCACCTGATTTTGAACGGAATCCAACATTTCCCAATCGTCAATTCGTATTCTCCCTTTCTCATCAACAGGAATTTCTTTTGAGGTATATAATCGGTCTTCGAAAAGTCTTTGGATTTGTTCAATGCAACCTTCATGATTTCCATCTTTTTTCATCACTTTATAAAGCAGTGATATGTATAAAGGAATCACAGGGATTGCAGAACTAGCCTGGGTTACTAAAGCTTTATTTACAGATACATAAGCATTGCCTCCAGTAGCTTTCAACTTATCAGCGATTTTAAAAGCTGTTGCTTCTAAATGGTCTTTCGCACGGCCAATGGTACCTTTTCGATATACCGCTTCAGTTAATGATGGCCCAATATAAGAATAAGCCAATGTAAGGACATCGGGAGCTAATACATCCGCAGCTTTCATGGCATCAATCCACATTTCCCAATCTTCTCCACCCATTACGGCAACCGTATTGGTGATATCTTCTTCTGAGCATGGTTCAATGGATATTGTTGATACAATTCCTGTATGAAAATCTACTGTTTTATTAGTATAGGTATCTCCAATTGGTTTTAGAACAGAACGATGCAACACACCAGTTAAAGGGTGCATTCTAACAGGTGAAGCCAAGCTATAAATAATCAAATCAATCTTACCCAGATCCTTTTTAATGAGGTCTATGGTTTTAGTTTTGATTTCATTGGAGAAAGCATCTCCATTGATGCTTTTTGCATATAGTCCTGCTGCCTCAGCATGCTTTTGAAATGCAGCACTATTATACCAGCCTGGGGTTGCAGTTTTGCCTTCCACAGGGGGTTTTTCAAAGAAAACGCCAATTGTAGCAGCATTCGATCCAAATGCCGCAGTGATTCTTGATGCTAATCCAAAACCAGTGGAAGCTCCAATAACCAATACATTTTTGGGGCCTTCAATATGTCCTTTCGATTTTACATACTCTATTTGGTTGACTACATTTTTCTCACAACCTTCTGGGTGAGCAGTCAAACAAATAAATCCACGCATTCGGGGCTCTATAACCATACATTTCTTATTCGTCTATACTTTAAAAAAGGCATATTGATACGTTATTTAAGATATCAACCGCCTGTTATTTTTTGAATTACCGGAGCAAAAGTAGCAGAAATTAGTGAACTGCGGTAACATTCACTTTTTGAATTCCTGCCAAGATTAATTCTATATGTCTATCATGTGCTTTATTGGCGTATTCACTAATGATTTCAAGGATGTCATAGTCTATAAAACTCGACTCAGTGCCATCAATTGTAAGGCTACTGTATTCTGGGATCTGATCTAGTGTTTTTCGAAGTTGCACTTTGTTTAGAAATGTTACATTGCTATTCAATTTCAGTGTAATATATTCCGTTTCGTGCTTTTTAATTTTTGTGATCCGGTATTCTGTCTTGAAGTTGTTCTGAATAATATAATAAATCGAGATTAACAATCCGATACTAACTCCAACAAGTAAATCTGTTAATAGAATCACTAGGATCGTAAATACAAAAGGGATAAACTGCTTTCTTCCAAGGCTCCACATATTTCTGTAAAGTTTAGGTTTTGTAAGGTTATACCCTGTTATTAGTAAAATAGCAGCAAGAGATGCATATGGGATTTTATTTAAAAGAAAGGGTACAAATAAAACAGCTACCAGCAAAAATAAACCATGGGTAAAAGCAGACAATTTTGTTCGTCCACCTGCATCCACATTTGCTGCACCTCTAACAACAACTGCCGTCATTGGAATAGCTCCTAGTAACCCACAAAGCATATTACCTAATCCTTGAGCAATGAGCTCTCTATTAACTGGTGTTATTCGATTTCTTTTATCTAATTTGTCAATTGCTTCTGAACACAATAGTGTTTCTAAAGTTGCTAATAAGCCAATAATTGCACCATCTTTCCAGATTTCAATATTGGAAAACAATTTTGAAAAAACAGGGAAAGAAATACTACCAAAAATATTGTTTGGAATATTTACTAATTGTGTTTGCTGTAAAGAGATTCCACGATCGAGAAATGAAAATAAAAGATTGAGTAAAATTCCTACAACTACAACCAATAAAGGAGCTGGTATTATTTTAAATTTTTCTGCAAACTTCTGTTGCATTAGAATCATGATAAGTAATGAAATAAATGAAATCAGTATCACACTACTCGTGATATGTTCATTAAAAGAAGTAAGGTTTCCAAGAATATGCTCATGAGAAAATAATTTTAAAAATCCACTTGTCCAGAAATCAGGCTGATCATATCCCAATGCAAGCGGAATCTGTTTAGAAATCAAAATAATTCCTATTGCAGCAAGCATTCCTTTAATAACAGAAGAAGGAAAATAATTCGCAATTATACCAAGCCTTAATACGCCTAAAATGATTTGAAAAAATCCAGCCACCATTACTGCTAGAAGAAATATCTTAAAATCACCTAATGAAATAATAGAAGCAGCAACGATTGTTGTTAATCCTGCAGCTGGACCAGATACTCCCAATTGCGAACCACTTATTAATGAAACTACAAGCCCTCCGATAATACCTGATAATAGGCCTGCGTACAAAGGCGCTCCAGATGCAAGAGCAATACCTAAACATAATGGTAAGGCTACAAGAAATACAGACAACCCAGCAGGCAGATCGTGTTTGATCCAAATTAAACGATAGTATTTAATTCTACGCCTCATATCATTGCTTCAAATATAAAAAATTAAAAAGCTGCTTGGACTGATAAAAGTCAGTTGAAAATATTCACTGTATTATAATTGCTCTTTATTCTCATTCATTTTTTGAATATGTTCAAGAATCTCCAAAATCATTTCATTTTGATTTTCAAGATGTTTTAAAATGATTTCAATCTCATTTTCAGATTTTTTATTAATGGCAAAATCTTCTTCCGATCTAATCTCAGAATGGCGGGATTGTAGGTTTTGACCAACCATGATCAAAGGCATTAACAATATTTGAATCATATTTGAAATAAAGAGCCACAGCACAAAAGCAGGATAAGGATCAAATCTAAATGAAACTGGCGCTAAAGTATTCCAGCTTAACCACACAATCGTCCAAAAAAAAATCAGTGCAAAAAATCCCATACTTCCTACATGCTCAGTAATCCATAAAGCTAATTTATTGATTCTGGTAAGACGTGATCGATGATTAGAATTCACATTTCGAATTGGCCTACTTGTTCTGATTATTTCTTCGAAGGAGGGTACATCTTTATGTTTCATAATATCATTATTTCATTCAAGCATGTTTCCTGGACCAACTTATCCTTCTTCCAACTATGAGTTTCAAAACCAATTTATCGGTACCTTCTGTGAGTCCAAAACCCGGACCAAGATTTACTTCCCATTTGGGATCCAGGTATAAATCTGCAACAGCAAAGATAGCATGGTTTTGCTGTGGCAATTTCTCAAATTGATTAAGAGGGCCAAGGTCACCATAATATTCTAAACCAACACTATATTTTGGTGACGCAGCAAAGGATGTTTTAATATTCGGTGCAAAGGCAGGAGTTCTATTAATATCGTTTCCCATAAATGCAAAACCTAAAGTTGGGTTCAAACAGAAATAAAACTTTCCAATGGTTTTATCAATAATCGGCCTAAGTTCCATACTAAAAGTTTCGGGAGCATATTCTTGTTTCTGCCAGCCAATTTCAGCAGAAAGACTTAAACCAACAGGCAGGTTCCATTTTTCGGGAGCAGCAATCCTTGGCCTTAAATGACTCCCAATAATTTTCCAACCGTAGTTGGGTGTATAATTTGTAAATAGGTAAAAACCCAATTCGAAATTATCTGTGATTCCATGTGTAATTTCTATCGTCTCATGTATCGAATGATTAGAAGGAACAACCCCATTAATTAAATCCTTATTTCCGTTAGAAGTATAATTACTATGCAATTCAAACATAGTTTGTCCTTTCGTCATCGTGGGAGAACCATATACTTGTATCTCATAATTTTCTTGAGAAGAAACAAAAGAATAAATAACACAACACAAACAAACTATAATTATCCTCATTTCTTTTTTTTCTTTTCAGCTTTTTTAGCAATTTTTTTTTCAACGTTTACCTGCGCACGATACTTTACTATTTCAGACACTAATTTAACTGGCAATGGTTTATCCCATAAGAACTGAAGCGTTGCCACTCCTGATTGGTAGGGCTCGATTTTTTCTTTAAAATGGATCATTGAATCTTTCATCGCGTAAAAACCTAAATGGTTTTTAAATGCAGCAAAATAAACCAACATACCATAATATTTGAATGCTGGCATAGAATAACTGATTAGTTCTTCTGCTTTAGGTGCAGCCTTACAAATCGTTTTACGAATTTGTTCCAGCTTAGGTCGCATAAATGCTTCCTGCAAAGCAATGTATGCGTCAATGCTTTGGGGCTTATTTATTTTCATCATTGCCATCTGATGTATTTTAGTTTTAATCTATTTGGCTGGGGTGATGGTGATGTTTCTATATTCAATTGCGCCGTGATCGCCCTGTATTAATATCGGTCCGGCTTCCCCTTCTTTGCTATCTAACGCTCCCCCTGTAATTCCAGGAATTACAGCATTACAAATAACTGTTTTACCATTTGCAATTACTGTTACAGTTCTTCCAATCAATGTGATATCATAAGTCTGCCATTCTCCAGCATTTTTTGCTGTCATTTCATTAGGAGGTAAAAATCCATAGATAGCACTGAATTGATCATTCCAAGGAAACATCCCTTTACTATCTACAATTTGTACTTCATAACGGCCTCTTAAATAAACCCCACTATTACTACCCTTTGGATATTTAAACTCAACATGTAATTGAAAATCGTTGAATGTTTTATTCGAGATTAAATTAGATCCGGATTTTATACTCGCTAAAATGCCATCTTTTACAGTCCATTGATTGGCTCCTTCTGCATGCCATTCATTCATATCTGACTTTCCGATCAATGCAATAGGTGTGCCCCAAACAGGCGCTGAACTCCTATCTAAAAGTGGAGCACGAGTTCCTGCGAAACTATATTTCTTTCCATCAGTAAAAGTCATATTACCTACAATCATACCAGCTGCAAGATCTCCTTCAAATTCCATATTCGCAGAACCTGGCTCCCATTGTGGTGGGATGGAAAAACTGAAATGGTTATTCACTAATTTAACTTCGGCAATGGGACGAGCACTTCCAAAGGCATAAACAAACCTACCTATTAAAGTATGTGTTCCTGAGTGCTGTACTTCTAACCAAGAAGGTAATTGTTTGCCATCTTTTGAAATCACCAAATCCCATCTTCCTTCAAGTGGAGAACCTTCATATTTTAGATTTGCAAATACATTTGAAGTTGCAACCAAAATAAAAATTGCAGTTCCTGTTAAAAACTGAAAACTTTTTTTACTTTTCATGAGTGATATGTTTATTTGTTTGAAGAGTTGAATTTAATTAAAATTAATTTTCTTCCACGTATTTTTTAAAATTATCTAAGATTGCCTGCCAGCCGTCTTTCTGTAATTCAGGACTGTTTTCTTTCTCTGGTTCAAAAATCTCTACTATTCTTGTGTCATCACCAACTGAAAAAAATGTGATTGATACTTTTCTATGATCCCCCAGGGTATAATTTAATCGTTTATTCTCTTCCATAATATCATAGATTCCCCAGAAATCAAAACTAAAACTTCCATCTTTTGCAGCCATCGTATAGGAAAATTTTCCACCCACTTGCAAATCATTTTCTGCTTTTGGAGTATGCCAATCTGGGGAGGCATTATTCCAATGAACGATGTGTTCTGGATCAGTAAAATATTGCCATACTACTTCCACAGGAGCCAGTATCAAAACTTCAATTTGAATAGCATTTTGTTGTAGCATTATCATATCATTTTTTCAACCATTATTGTTTCTGCAAGAAGCAAATCAACTGGTCTTGTTATTTTAATATTACTATATTCTCCATCAATTAAAAACACTTTCCCTCCAGCAGCCTCAAAAACAGATGCCTCATCAGTAAAAGCGACATCAAATTCACGCTGAAATGCTGGCAATAACAATTCCGTTTGGAAAGTCTGTGGTGTTTGAATTATTCTAATATTATTTCTATCCACCACTTGATTCATTTCACCCTCCACGATTCGGATACTATCAGTTGCAGCAACAGCCGGAATTGCATTACCTTTTTCAATAGCCTGCTTACAACATCGCTGAATTAAGTCAACTGACACTAAACACCTCACACCATCATGAACAAAAACGATCCCTTTTTTATGAATCACAGAAAGACCTTTTTTCACAGAATCGAAACGAGAAGATCCGCCAGTAATTATTTGAACCCTTTCTCGATCCATCAATTCAGGAAGGATTTCAATTCCCATCCCAATAAACTCTGATGGCAAAACTAAAATTACTTGAAGATCATCGTATGACTTTAGAAACTGTTGAATTGTATACCATAGAATTGGCTTCCCCTTTAATAGTAAAAACTGCTTCGGCTTCTCAGTTCCCATTCTTGTGCCACTTCCTCCTGCAACAATAACAGCATATTTTCGTATCGCTTTTTCCATGTCAGCAATTTAATTCAACAACAACTCACACTCATCTAAAAACAATTGTTTATTTATTGCTGCTGTTCCAACTTCTTCACATACTAATCCTCCAGCTATATTTGCCATATCTGCAGCTAGATGCATATTTTTAGTTGCTGCATAAACAAGAGATGCTACAGCAATTACAGTATCTCCCGCACCACTTACATCAGCAATGTTGCGAACATGTGTAGGTATTATTCTGGCCTCATTTTCCATTTGATAAAAAACCCCTTTCTCTGACAGTGTAATAAATGATATTTTATGGTTCAATACATTTTGCAAAGCATGATGCATTTTGTCTAAGGTTGTTAAATCAATATGATCTATCAATAAATTCAATCCCTCTTTTACTTCTTTTAAATTGGGTTTAAAAATGTCTACATTTTTAAATGATAAGAAATTTTTCCGTTTCGGATCTACAGAACTAACAACCCCATTCTCTTTGCAAAGTGCTATCAGTTTGGTGATTAACCCTTCTGTTAAAACGCCCTTGTTATAGTCTTCAAAAATCAATACATCTGGCTTATCATTCTTAAAACAAAGGTTTATTGCGTCGTATAAAGCAGATTGCATTGGTTCAGAAATATCATGGGTATATTCCGAATCTAATCGCATCATTTGTTGATTGCGACTCATGATCCTGGTTTTATTAGTTGTTATTCTGTCTGTGGATCTAATAATATAATTTGTATTTATCAGATGGCCCTTTAGTAACTCAGTTAAATCTGTTCCATCTTCATCATTACCTATCACTGAAATAACAGTTGTTTGGGCTCCGAGAGAAGCTGTATTTAAAGCCACATTTGCTGCTCCTCCTACCCTTTGTTCTCTTTTGTCAAGCGACACTACTGGAACTGGAGCTTCAGGCGAAATTCGGTCTGTATGCCCCCACCAATAGGTATCAAGCATCACATCCCCCACAATAACCACTTTCAATTGGTTAAACTGCTGAAATAATGATTTAAAATCTGTAGAAGACATATATTATTCCGATCTTTTTTGATTGTTAACAGCTATATAATAAAGCGGCACACCTAATGCAGTAATTCCTAACCCCCACAAAGAATAGGTTGGTGAAGCCCAAACCAGTCCCACACAAAAAAGGGTTCCCATTACAATATAGATTAAAGGTAATACGGGATATCCAAATGCTTTATAGGGTCTTTCTGCATTGGGTAATTTTTTACGAAGTATGAAAATACCTATGATTGTTAAAATATAAAATATCACCACTACAAATGAAACCATGGTTAAAAGGTCTCCATATTTTCCACTCAAACATAGTAGCGATGCAACCACACACTGAATCCATAATGCATATTCTGGTACTGCATTTTTATTTAGCTCCCCAGTTTTCTTAAAAAACTTGCACCTGCTAAGATTAATCCGTTATTGCATCCAAAAGTTGAAATCATAATCATTACAGCAATCACTATAGTTCCAGCATTTCCAAAAATAGCATTCGCCGCAGTTACAGCTACCCGATCATTTTCTGCATATGCAATTTGCTGTAACGGTAATACATTCAAATACATCAGGTTTGCTGTTACATAGATCAAGGTTACAATGAGTGTTCCAAAAAATAAACTGAGACCAATATTTCGCTGCGGGTTTTTAATTTCACCTGCAATAAATGTTACATTATTCCAGCTATCACTGCTGAAAATACTTCCAACCATGGCTGCAGAAATTGCACCTATCAAAACTGCGCCAGATATGGGTTGCCAGCTAGTTGGTTGTAATACACCAGCTGCATTTTTAGCACCAAGATCTTGCACCGCAGTAAAGGCATGTTGCCAATTCTGAGACCAGAAACTTTGTTTTGCCAATAAAAATCCAAAAATAATAAGTCCAAATAATGATACGAGTTTCGTAACTGTAAAAGTAGATTGAATAATTTTTCCACCTTTTACACCTCGGGTATTACTATATGTTAAAAACACAATTAATGCAATCGCTAAAACCTGTGCTGCAGAAATTTTTAAGAACCCAAGGTCTAACAAAATATTACCCTCTCCCACAGCAGGAATAAGGTACGCAGTAAACCTTGCAAAAGCAACTCCAACTGCTGCAATTGTTGCTGTTTGAATTACTGAAAAAAAGCTCCATCCAAATAAGAAGCCAACTAAGGGATTATAAGCTTCTTTCAAATACACATACTGGCCACCTGCTTTCGGATACATAGCACTTAACTCTCCATAACTAACAGCTGCAGTGATGGTCATAAATCCTGTTATTAACCATACAAGAATTAGCCAACCAGCACTTCCAACATTTCTTGTAATGTCGGCACTTACTATAAAAATTCCTGAGCCTATCATTCCTCCTGCAACAATCATAGTTGCATCGAATAGTCCTAAAGTGGGTTTAAACTGGGCATTTGTACTCATAAAAAAATCCCGTTTTTTTAAACGGGATTTGAAGATAATAAATATGATTGAAGTTATTACTTCTTCTTGTATTGACTATTCAGGCCAACAATCAGATCTCCAGTAATATTGTATACTGTGTCTTTCAAATAAATCAAGTCTGGTGAGTTAGTCATGATATATGAAAACCCTTTATCCTTATTGTAATCTTTCAAAAAGTCTTCAATTTTCTTTTTTACTTCTTGAAGGCGTTTAAAACTTTCGTTTTGTAATTCTTGATTCATCATCTGCTCTTTGTTCTGGAAAGTTTTTTCCATTTGAGATAACTCTTGTTGTTTTCCGGCAAGTTCAGCCTGAGTCATACTTTGAGCAGTTTTTTGTAGCTCCTGGTATTTTGCAACAAAAGTATTTTTCATTTCAGCTAACTGACGACTATTGTCTTGCTCTTTACCACGCAATGTATTTCTCACTTCTTTGAAATACTCGTAATGGTTTTCGATAGAATCCATTTCAAAATAACCGATCTTAAAATTACCGGAAGCTACCACACTATTAGAAGTAGAAGCAGGAGCCGTTGTTTTTTTAGAAGAAAAATGCAAGTAAAATAAAATGGCTATTGCAGTAGCTAAAGTAATATTTATAACAAGTGACGAATTTTTCATGAACCTTTTTTTTAAAATAATGGGGGGGGTAGATTACTTTCTGTTCAAAATAAAAGTAGGAAGTTTTTACACTCCCTACTTTCTTAGTTTATTTATTAACAGAACTATCGCTTATTCTTCCTCATCAAAGCTCATCGCTTCGCGGGTTGTAGCCAATACTTCGTATTCTTCTTTGCTTCCAACAATCATATTGTCGAACTCTTTCTGACCAGAACCAGCTGGAATTAAGTGACCCGTAATAACGTTCTCTTTCAATCCCAACATTAAGTCTGTTTTACCTTGAATAGCAGCCTGACTCAATACTTTGGTAGTTTCCTGGAATGATGCAGCTGAGATCCAGCTTTGTACACCCAATGAAGCTTTTGTGATACCCAATAATACTGGAGTTGCAGTTGCAGGTTTTGCATCCCTAACTTCTACTAGTTTTCTGTCGCTTCTACGAAGGATAGAATTTTCTTCGCGGAATTCACGAACAGTAACGATCTGACCAGCTTTGAATTTGGTGCTCTCGCCTGATTCGGTTACTACTTTTTTATCGTAGATACGGTCGTTCTCTTCAATAAAATCGAAGCGATCTTCCAAGTCTTCCTCTAAGAATTTAGTATCACCAGCATCCACGATTTCAACCTTCTTCATCATCTGACGAACGATTACTTCAACGTGCTTGTCATTGATTTTTACCCCTTGCAAACGGTAAACCTCTTGAATCTCGTTAACAACGTATTCTTGAACTGCAAATGGTCCTTTGATTGTTAAGATATCTGCAGGAGCAATTTGTCCGTCAGACATTGGTGTACCCGCTTTAACGAAGTCACCATCCTGCACCAGAATCTGGCGTGTTAATGGAACTAAGTATTTCTTCACCATTCCGTCTCTAGACTCAACGATGATTTCACGGTTACCACGTTTAACGTTACCAAAAGCTACTACACCATCGATTTCACAAACAATCGCAGGGTTACCTGGATTACGTGCTTCAAACAATTCTGTAACACGAGGTAGACCTCCAGTGATATCTCTTAATTTACCTAACACACGTGGTATTTTAACCAACACCTGTCCGGCTTTAACATCATCACCTTCTTCTACTCCAATATGAGATCCAACTGGTAAGTTATAGTGCTTGGTTTCTTTGCCACCTTCCACTACAATTGTTGGGATCTTAGTTTTATCTTTTGTTTCAATAACAACTTTCTCTCTGTGACCAGTTTGTTCATCTGCTTCATCGCGGTAAGTAACACCATCGATAACATCAGAGAATTTAATTACCCCGTTCACTTCTGCAACGATTACGTTGTTAAATGGATCCCATGTACAGATCACATCTCCTTTCTTTACAACCTGACTGTCTTTCACATTCAAAGTTGCACCATAAGGAACGTTATTAGTAATCATCAAACGATCGTTCTTCACGTCCATGATACGAACCTCACCGGTACGACCAATTACGATACGAACTTTATTTCCTTCGTTGTTGATTGCGTCTACCGTTCTCAAACCATCGAATTGAATAGTACCATCAAACTTAGCGTTCAATGTAGATTCGATATTAGAAGAGCCGGCAACCCCACCCACGTGGAAAGTACGTAATGTTAACTGTGTACCTGGCTCACCGATTGATTGAGCAGCAATAATACCTACAGCATCACCACGTTGTGCAATATATCCGGTAGCTAAATTTTTACCATAACATTTTACACATACTCCGCGTTTCGCTTCGCAAGTTAATACGGAACGAATCTCTACAGTTTCAATGCCACTGTCTTCGATTTGTTTAGCGATATCATGAGAAATTTCTTCACCAGCAACGATGATCAGTTCTTCTGTAACGGGATGGTATACATTATGTAAAGAAGTACGACCTTCAATTCTATCTGATAATGGTTCAATAACGTCTTCATTATCTTTCAATGCTGAAGTTGCATTACCGCGTAAAGTACCACAATCATCATCTGCAATAACAACGTCTTGCGACACGTCAACCAAACGACGAGTTAAGTAACCCGCATCCGCAGTTTTCAATGCTGTATCGGCAAGACCTTTACGTGCACCGTGAGTAGAGATAAAGTAGTCCAATACGTTTAGTCCGCCTTTAAAGTTAGACAAGATTGGATTTTCAATTACCTCAGAACCAGAGCTTCCACTCTTACGTGGTTTAGCCATCAATCCACGGATACCTACCAGCTGCTTAACCTGTGTTTTACTACCACGGGCACCAGAATCCAACATCATGTAAACTGAGTTGAAACCTTGCTTATCAGTAGCCATTTCTTTAATCAGGGTTTCTGTGATACGTGTATCCACACGGCTCCAGATATCGATTACTTGGTTATAACGTTCGTTATTAGTAATCAATCCCATATTATAGTTTTCCCAAACTTCGTCTACTTCTAATTTTGCGTTATCCAATAACTGGTCGCGCAAATCTGGAACGATCAAGTCATTAACGCTGAAGCTCAATCCACCACGGAATGCCATACGGAATCCAAGTGTTTTGATATCATCCAGGAACTTAGCAGTTTTTGGAACGTCAGTGATTTTGATGATATCTCCGATAATTTCACGAAGATTCTTTTTGGTCAACAATGCATTGATATAACCAACTTCTACAGGTACATTCTGATTAAACAGAACGCGACCAACAGTTGTTTCTATCAATTTCAAGCTTAGTTTACCATTCTCACGCACCATTGTTCTTACACGAATGTTGGCATGAAGATCTACTACTCTTTCATTGTAAGCTATCACAACTTCATCCATGTTGTAAAAAGCCATACCACCACCCTTCACAATTTCTGTGTCGGTTGTTTTCTTACCCTTGGTCATGTAATACAATCCCAATACCATGTCCTGAGAAGGAAGGGTGATTGGTGTACCATTTTGAGGGTTCAAAATATTATGTGAAGACAACATCAATAACTGGGCTTCCAAAATCGCTGCATTGCTCAAAGGCACGTGCACCGCCATCTGGTCACCATCGAAATCGGCGTTGAACGAAGAAGTTACTAACGGGTGTAACTGAATCGCTTTTCCTTCAACTAATTTAGGTTGGAAAGCCTGGATAGATAAACGGTGCAATGTTGGGGCACGGTTTAGCATAATCGGATGGCCTTTCAAAATATTTTCAAGAATATCCCAAACTACTGCTTCTTTACGATCTACTAATTTCTTAGCGCTCTTCACAGTTTTTACGATACCTCTTTCAATTAATTTGCGAATAACAAATGGCTTAAATAATTCCGCAGCCATATCTTTTGGTAAACCGCACTCGTGTATTTTCAATTCAGGTCCTACAACGATTACAGAACGTCCAGAATAATCCACACGCTTACCTAATAAATTCTGACGGAAACGTCCTTGCTTACCTTTCAATACATCGCTCAATGATTTTAATGCGCGTCCACCTTCTGCTTTAACAGCATTTGATTTACGGCTATTATCGAACAAAGAATCGATGGCTTCTTGTAACATACGTTTTTCATTACGTAAGATTACTTCAGGAGCTTTGATCTCTAACAAACGCTTTAAACGGTTGTTACGGATAATTACACGACGGTATAAATCATTCAAATCAGAAGAAGCAAAACGGCCACCATCCAATGGTACCAATGGACGCAATTCTGGAGGAATAACAGGAATATACTGCATTACCATCCACTCAGGGCGGTTGGTGATACGAGTACTAGCATCACGGAATGATTCCACTACGCTCAAACGCTTTAAGGCATCTGCTTTACGTTGTTGAGAAGTTTCAGTTGCTGCTGCATTACGCAATGAGAAACTCAAACCGTCCAGATCAATTCTTTCTAATAGAGCGTGAACTGCTTCAGCACCCATTTTAGCAATGAATTTTTGTGGATCATCATCAGGTAAATACTGATTTTCTTTTGGTAAATTATCAAGGATATCTAAGTATTCTTCTTCAGTAAGAAGATCACCCATATTCATGTCTTTGATACCACCCTGAATAACTACATATCTTTCGTAGTAAACGATTGTTTCTAATTTCTTAGAACTCATTCCTAACAAATAACCAATTTTGTTGGGCAAACTTTTGAAGTACCAGATGTGAACTACTGGAACTACTAATTTGATATGACCCATACGCTCGCGGCGCACTTTCTTTTCAGTTACTTCAACACCACAACGGTCACACACGATGCCCTTATAACGGATACGCTTATACTTTCCACAAGCACACTCGTAGTCCTTTACTGGTCCGAAGATTCTTTCACAAAACAAACCATCACGCTCCGGTTTATAAGTACGGTAGTTAATGGTTTCAGGCTTTAGCACTTCACCAAAGCTTCTTTCCAGAATACTATCTGGAGAAGCCAGACTGATAGTGATCTGTGAAAAAGTTGGCCTCGGTTTGTTATCTCTTTTGATTGCCATATTGCTATTGAGAATTTGTAGATTAATATTTTTTAATACTGTTTGGAATCAGAAAGTGGATCATCGTTTTTTTAACGATCACCCACTTTCATTCCTATCTTATTCGAACTTTAAATCAAGTCCTAATCCTCTCAATTCATGTACCAATACATTGAATGATTCAGGAACACCCGGACGTGGGATATTATCTCCCTTAACAATAGCTTCGTACGTTTTAGCACGGCCAATGATATCATCCGATTTGAGGGTTAACAATTCCTGTAAGATATTAGCAGCACCATATGCTTCAAGTGCCCAAACCTCCATCTCACCAAAACGCTGACCACCAAACTGTGCTTTACCACCCAACGGTTGTTGAGTAATCAAACTGTATGGTCCGATTGAACGGGCGTGCATCTTATCATCAACCATGTGGTGTAGTTTGATCATGTAGATCACACCCACAGTAGCTTTCTGATGGAAACGCTCACCTGTTTCACCATCGTATAAATAAGTATGTCCATTTCTAGGAATTCCAGCCTGAACGCAGTACTCTTCGATTTGTGTAGTTGATGCACCATCGAAAATCGGTGTTGCAAACTTCACGCCCAAACGCTTACCAGTCCATCCTAAAATGGTTTCATAAATCTGACCCAGGTTCATCCTTGAAGGTACCCCTAGTGGATTCAATACGATATCTACTGGTGTTCCATCTTCCATAAATGGTAAGTCTTCAGCACGTACAATTTTTGCAACGATACCTTTGTTACCATGGCGACCCGCCATCTTATCACCCACTTTCAACTTACGCTTAACAGCCAAGTATACTTTAGCAAGTTTCAATACACCAGCTGGCAACTCATCACCAATCGAGATATTGAATTTCTCACGCTTGTATCTACCTAACTCTTCATTAAACTTAATGCTGTAGTTGTGTAATAAAGTGTTGATCTGATCATCAGTTTTTGCATCGGCAGTCCATCCCAAAGGATTTACGTTTTGATAATCGATAGTTGATAAATTCTTTTGATTGAATTTAGCGCCTTTACCAATTAGCATCTCTCCGAAATTATTGCTAACACCTGTAGATGATTTGTCTTTCAACAAAGTCTGCAATTTATCTAACAACAATTCTTTGATTGATTCAACATTCTGCTGATGAACTTTCTCAACTTTTTCTAACTGTGCTTTTTCACGAATCTTTCCGTTCTTATCTTTCTTAGCACGTTGGAATAATTTTTTATCAATTACAACACCTTCAGTTCCGTTTGGAGCTTTCAAAGAAGCATCTTTTGCATCACCTGCTTTGTCACCAAAGATGGCACGCAATAATTTTTCTTCTGGTGTTGGATCTGATTCACCTTTTGGAGTGATTTTACCAATCAAGATATCTCCTTCCTTAATAGTAGCACCAATTCGGATAATACCATTCTCATCAAGATCTTTAGTAGCATCTTCTGAAACGTTCGGAATATCTGGAGTTAATTCTTCTTCACCCAATTTAGTATCGCGAACTTCTAATTCATATTCTTCAATGTGAACAGAAGTAAATAAATCTTCACGAACAACTCTTTCACTAATTACAATCGCATCTTCAAAGTTGTAACCTTTCCATGGCATGAATGCCACTTGTAAGTTTCTTCCTAATGCAAGTTCACCATTCTGAGTAGCATATCCTTCTGTTAAGAAATCACCTTTTGTAACATGTTGTCCTTTTTTAACAGCAGGACGAAGATTGATACAAGTAGCCTGGTTCGTCTTCATGAACTTAGTAAGTGTATACACTTGTAAGTCATCATTAAAACTTACCAAACGATCTAAGTCATTTCTATCATAACGAACATGAATATGATTTGCATCTACGAATTCAACTACGCCATTTCCTTCAGCGTGGATTTGAATACGTGCATCACGAGCAGCTTTTCCTTCTAGTCCGGTACCCACAATTGGAGCTTCCAAACGAATCAATGGAACAGCCTGACGTTGCATGTTTGATCCCATCAAAGCACGGTTAGCATCATCATGTTCTAGGAATGGAATTAGGGAGGCACTCAAACCAACAATTTGGTTCGGCGCAACGTCCATAAATTCTACTTCTTCTTTATCTAAGATTGGGAAATCACCAGTTTGACGAGATACCACACGATCTTCAGCAAAAGCACCATCCGCTTTTAATGGCGTATTACTTTGTGCGATTTTTGCAGAATCTTCTTCTTCTGCACTTAAGAAAGTAAGGGTATTCATGTTTACTTTACCAGACTCTACTTTACGGTAAGGGGTTTCAATGAATCCCATATCGTTAATAGCAGCGTGTACGCAAAGTGTAGAGATCAAACCAATGTTTGGACCTTCTGGAGTTTCAATAGTACATAAACGACCGTAGTGCGAATAGTGTACGTCACGAACCTCGAAACCAGCACGCTCTCTGCTCAAACCTCCTGGTCCTAATGCGGAGATACGACGCTTGTGCGTGATCTCACTCAATGGATTGGTTTGGTCTAAGAATTGAGATAACTGAGAAGTACCGAAGAATGAGTTGATAACTGAAGAAAGGGTACGCGCATTGATCAAATCAACTGGCGTAAACACTTCATTATCACGAACGTTCATACGCTCACGGATAGTTCTGGCCATACGGGCAAGACCTACACCGAATTGTGCATATAATTGTTCACCCACTGTACGAACACGACGGTTGCTCAAGTGATCAATATCATCGATCTCTGCCTTACCATTGGTTAAACGTACCAGGTACTTAATGATTTCAATAATATCGGGCTTAGTTAATACCTTTTTTTCCAAAGGATATTCCAAACCTAATTTACGGTTGATCTTATAGCGACCAACTTCTCCTAAATCATAACGTTTGTCGGAGAAGAATAATTTATCAATAATACCACGAGCAGTTTCATTATCAGGGGCATCAGCACCACGCAATTGGCGATAGATATGCTGAACCGCTTCTAGTTCACTGTTTGAGGTATCTTTATTTAAAGTGTTGTAGATGATTGCATAGTCGCCACCAACGTCTTCTTTCTGAATGAATACGCTTTTCACTTCCATCTCAATGATGGTTGCGATTGCTTCTTCATCCAATACGGTGTCGCGTTCCATTACGATCTCGTTACGCTCGATACTCACTACTTCACCAGTGTCTTCGTCCACGAAATCTTCTACCCATGTTCTTAAAACACGTGCAGCCAATTTGCGACCAACCTGATTAGCTAATGATTTTTTATCGGCTTTCACTTCATCGGCCATCCCGAATAATTCGAGAATATCCTTATCGGTTTCGAAACCGATAGAACGCAATAAAGTAGTTACTGGGAACTTCTTCTTACGATCGATGTAAGCGTACATTACGTTGTTGATATCCGTAGCAAACTCCATCCACGCACCTTTGAACGGAATTACCCTTGCAGAGTAAATCTTGGTTCCATTAGGGTGAACAGACTGTCCAAAGAATACACCAGGTGAACGGTGTAACTGAGAAACTACTACACGCTCTGCACCATTAATTACAAAGGTACCACGTGGTGTCATGTACGGGATATTACCCAAGAACACATCCTGAACGATTGTTTGGAAGTCAACGTGCTCCTCATCGTTACAACTTAAACGCAATTTTGCTTTTAAGGGAACTGCATAAGTAAGTCCGCGCTCCATACACTCTTCAATAGTGTAGCGTGGGGGATCGATAAAATAATCCAGGAATTCCAGTACGAAAATGTTACGTGTGTCTGTAATAGGAAAATTTTCCTTGAACACACGGAACAAGCCTTCCACGTTTCGTTTGTCGGGCGTTGTTTCTAACTGAAAAAACTCGCTGAATGATTCTAACTGAATGTCGAGTAGGTCTGGGGCATCCGCCAAATGTTTAGTTTTACCGAAGCCGACCCTGTTGTTCAATGTAGTTGTAGACATATTTGTGTAAAACCGGTTTTAGTACGTAAAATTTTGGGGAGAACTAAGTGCTTCTCTTAACGTACAATCGGCGCATTTACCACTCAAACAAATGATAAAAATGTCCACCCGCTAAATAGCCCAAAATAAAGGATGGCGAAGGTAAGCAATTCAGATAAAAATAAAAAACAAATTTTGTTAAATGAATTGGGCATAAAAAAACCGATAGAATTGCTTCTATCGGTCTGTTATTTTGGAGTAGGGTTAATTACTTAACTTCTACTTCAGCACCTGCTTCTTTTAATTTAGTAGCAACTTCTTCAGCTTCTGCTTTAGAAACGCCTTCTTTAACTGCTTTAGGAGCGCCATCAACTAAGTCTTTAGCTTCTTTCAAGCCTAAACCTGTCAATTCTTTAACGATTTTAACAACAGTCAATTTACTTGGACCGCCGCTAATTAATACTACATCAAATGCAGTTTTTTCTTCTACTGCTGCTGCTGCGTCTCCGCCGCCTGCTGCAACTACAACTGCTGCTGCAGCTGGTTCAATACCGTAATCAGCTTTCAAAACGTCTGCTAATTCTTGTACTTGTTTAACTGTTAAGCTTACTAATGTTTCTGCTAATGCTTTAATATCTGCCATGTTTTTGAATTTTTTCCGCCTTCATGTCCCGTCTTAGGGGATCCGGCGGAGGGTTTAAAAAAATTGCCTTTATTTTCCCTCAGGCCTGGGATATTTTAGTGAATGCTAACTTAATAGCACCCATTTAAATTATGCTTCTGTAGGAGCGTCAGCTGCTGGTGCTTCGGCTACTGGTGCTGCTGCTACTGGTGCTTCGGCAACTGGCGCTTCTGGTGCTGCTTCAATTACATCAGCTACTACCGCAGTTCCTTCAGCTTTCTGCTCGTGGTGATGCAACAAAGCAGCTATCACACGTTTAGCAGGTGATTGTAACAATCCGATTACTTCACCAATCAATTCATTTTTAGATTTGATTTGAGTTAATGCTTTCAGATTTTCGTTACCAGTATAAACATCTCCGTTAATGAAAGCTGCTTTTAAAACAGGCTTTTCAGTATTACTTCCCTTACGGAAAGAAGTGATGATCATTGCTGGCTCTTTAGGGTTCTCAGAGAACATTAAAGCGGTTACATTGTGCAATGAATCATAGATACCTGCATATTTCTCAGAATCCAAAGATTCTAAAGCTTTGCGGATCAAAGTGTTCTTTGCAACTTTCATCTCAACCTGCTTATCGAAACAAGTGCGACGTAATTTAGATACCTGCGCTACAGTCAACGCTTCTGTATCGGTGATATAGAAGTTATTATATTGAGTGAACTTCTCTTTCAAGAGTTCAATAACCTCATTTTTTTGATCTTTGGTCATAACTAATTGTTTTATAAACCCGGGTCATTTCGTTTTACTGATTGCTCAGTTTGCGATCACCAGGATTAGTTGATTAATTGTTTGGTGTCTAGTGTAATTCCAGGGCTCATGGTGCTAGCCATACTAACTGCTTTCAGGTAAGTACCTTTAGAAGAAGATGGTTTTAATTTCAGGATAGCATTGATTAATTCAGTGCTGTTCTCAGAAATTTTTTCAGGAGCAAAAGAGATACGACCGATAGACGCGTGAACGATACCAGTTTTATCAACTTTAAACGCAATTTTACCGCCTTTAACTTCATTCACTGCAGCAGCAACATCATTTGTTACAGTTCCAGTTTTAGGGTTTGGCATCAAATTACGTGGTCCTAATACTTTACCCAATTTACCAATCTTAGGCATTACAGAAGGAGTAGCGATGATTACATCTACATCTACCCAACCACTTTCAATCTTTGCAATGAATTCGTCTAAACCAACAAAATCAGCACCTGCTTCTTTTGCAGCAGCTTCTTTATCTGGAGTACACAAAACCAATACTTTTTTTGTTTTACCAGTACCATGAGGTAATGATACAGTTCCACGAACTTGTTGGTCTGCTTTCTTTGGATCTACACCCAAACGGATATGTAAATCAACAGAGCTATCAAATTTGGTACAGTTAATTTCTTTTACAAGGCTAGAAGCTTCTTTCAGGGAATAAATTTTGTTTTTATCCACCTTAGTTACTGCTACTTTTCTTTTTTTAGTAAGTGACATTTTCTAAATGATTTAAGGTGAATAATTAATTTTCCCAAGGGGCTTTTCCTTCAACAGTAACTCCCATTGAACGGGCAGTACCAGCAACCATGTTCATAGCGCTATTCAAAGTGAATGCGTTAAGATCGCTCATCTTGTCTTTAGCGATAACTTCTACTTGATCCCAAGTAACTTTACCCACTTTGTCGCGATTGCTTTCTTTTGAACCTTTCTGGATTTTTGCAGCTTCCATAATTTGAACTGCAGCTGGAGCGGTTTTGATAACAAAGTCGAAAGACTTGTCAGAATAAACCGTAATCAAAACAGGAACAACTTTTCCCATTTTGTCTTGAGTTCTAGCATTAAACTGCTTACAGAACTCCATGATGTTAACACCCTTTGAACCAAGGGCTGGACCTACTGGAGGTGCTGGATTGGCTTGACCGCCTTTCACCTGCAACTTTACGTAGCCTGAGATTTCTTTTGCCATTTTTTAAGATTTTATTGGTGATATCGTGCCGCTTTTTACGGCACTCCCAAACTCAATCATTCTTCCTAAAAAGAACTTTTGGGGCGGCGAAGGTAAGCTATCTTCACTTTTGAGCAAAATATTTTACCCTTTTATTTGTAATAGAAAACAAAAAAGCCCTGAAATTTAAAATTTCAGGGCTTTTTCTATCTTTTTAAGCTTAGCTGATTTTATCAACCTGCATATAACTGAGCTCTACCGGTGTAGAACGTCCGAATATTTTCACTGTAACTTTTAATTTTTTCTTCTCGTCGTTTACTTCTTCAATCACACCATTGAAATCATTGAATGGTCCTTCGATGATCTTAATTGTTTCACCAACAATAAATGGTTCACTCATGCTGATACCGCCAAGGTCGTTCATCTCATCTACCTTGCCTAGCATTTTATTCACTTCACTTTTGCGAAGAGAAATAATATTTCCTTTAGATCCTTTACCATCCGTTAAGAAGTGCATTACGTTGCTGATATTGCTGATATGTTGCACAATATCGTCCGATAATTTGCCATCCTGAACTTCCATCATCACATAACCTGGAAAATAGTTTTTTTCGCGCATTACTTTTTTACCGTTTTGCACTTTATATACTTTCTCCATTGGTAAGAAAATCTGCTTGATGATGGTTGTCCATCCATTTCTTACCAAATCCTTATCCAGATATTCTTTTACCTTACGTTCTTTACCACTAACCACACGCAAAACATACCACTTCGTTTCCACTTGTGGAACACTAGGTACTTCGCCGCCTTCTATAATTTCAACTGCTTCCATGATTGGTTACTTAAAAAGTGAATAAATCAATTTTAGCAATTGGTTACTTGAAAAGTCCATTATCCAAACCATTGCGGTAATGATAACGGTTGCAACCAACACAATTACAGTGCTTTGCTGCAATTGTATCCAGGTAGGCCAGGTTACTTTCTCCAGCAATTCACGATAACTCTCTTTGAAATAAGTGGTGATCTTGTTCATGTTTTCTATTTTGTAATCTTTAAACCGCCTCTCCTTTAAACTGCACGGGCACTAGGATTCGAACCCAGATCAAAGGTTTTGGAGACCTGCATGCTACCGTTGCACCATGCCCGTAGAAAACTAAAAGCTATCCTGAGTAAATCAAGACAGCTTTTAGTGGTATCGCAAATATAGTAAATATTTGCTTAAAAGCTAAAAGCCGAAGCTTTAGCTTATTTTAAAATTTCAGTAACCTGACCAGCACCAACGGTACGGCCACCTTCACGAATCGCAAACTTCAAACCTTTTTCCATTGCGATTGGTTGAATCAACTTAACAGTTAAACCGATGTTATCACCAGGCATCACCATTTCAGTTCCTTCAGGTAAAGTACACTCACCAGTTACGTCTGTAGTTCTGAAGTAGAACTGAGGACGGTATTTGTTGAAGAATGGAGTATGACGTCCACCTTCTTCTTTGCTCAATACGTAAACCTCACCTTTGAATTCAGTATGCGGAGTGATAGAACCTGGCTTACAAAGAACCATACCACGACGGATTTGGCTTTTCTCAATACCACGTAATAACAAACCAGCATTATCTCCAGCTTCACCTTCGTCAAGCAATTTCTTAAACATCTCAACACCTGTAACAGTTGAAGTTAATGGAGCTTCCATTAAACCAACGATTTCAATTCCTTCACCCACTTTAATACGACCTCTTTCAATACGACCAGTAGCAACAGTACCACGACCAGTGATTGAGAATACGTCTTCCACACTCATCAAGAATGGTAAATCAACTGGACGAGGAGGCAATGGAATGTAAGTATCTACAGCATCCATTAATTCTTCGATCTTAGCAACCCACTCTGGTTCACCAGCTAAACCTAATGAAGCAGAACCTTGAATAATTGGAGTATTGTCTCCGTCAAAACCATAAGAAGTTAATAGTTCACGAACTTCCATTTCAACTAGTTCTAATAATTCAGGATCATCCACCAAATCAACTTTGTTCATGAAAACAACGATTTGAGGAACGCCTACCTGACGAGCCAAAAGGATATGCTCTTTAGTTTGTGGCATAGGACCATCAGTTGCCGCAACAACCAAGATAGCACCGTCCATCTGTGCAGCACCAGTAATCATATTCTTCACATAATCGGCGTGACCTGGACAGTCAACGTGCGCATAGTGACGAGCAGCAGTTTGATACTCAACGTGAGCAGTATTAATAGTGATACCACGCTCTTTTTCTTCGGGCGCGCCATCGATTTCATCATAGTTCTTTGCAACGTTACCCATACCCTTTTTAGAAAGGATCATAGTGATCGCTGCAGTTAAAGTAGTTTTACCATGGTCAACGTGACCAATGGTACCTACGTTTACGTGAGGTTTTTCCCTCTTGAAGGTCTCTTTTGCCATTTTTATCGGTTTTTAGTTGTGTTTTTAAAATATTCGGTTCAATTAAGACCCGGTTAAAATTATTAATAGCAGCTGCTTTCGCTTCTGCTGAAAAGTATGCTTTCAGATATCAATCATTATCCCTCTCATCATCCTCTGCTCACCAGATATCTAAATTCAAAGAGCCGATGGTGAGAATCGAACTCACGACCTCTTCCCTACCAAGGAAGTGCTCTACCCCTGAGCTACATAGGCTTGAATAACACCCGATCATTTGTCCGTTTCCAGAAAAAGATCGGGTACTGTTCAAAGAGCGGAAGACGAGGGTCGAACTCGCGACCTATAGCTTGGAAGGCTATCGCTCTACCAATTGAGCTACTTCCGCTTAAATCACCGCAGCTTATGCAAAGGTGAAAGAATATCAATTCAAAATTCAAGAATCAAAACGAAACTTTTGATTTTTGAATTTTGATTTACAAAGAACTATAGTCTCTGAAACCTAAGCTTCAGAGACTTTCGTGGGCAGAGTAGGGTTCGAACCTACGTACACGTGAGTGAACAGATTTACAGTCTGTCGCCTTTAACCACTCGGCCATCTGCCCATTTTTTTTGCAAGGTTATTCTATCACTGGCAAATAAAAAATTAAATTCCAGTGTTGAATAAATTAACAAAATAGAGCCGAAGATGGGACTCGAACCCGCGACCTGCTGATTACAAATCAGCTGCTCTACCAACTGAGCTACTTCGGCATTACAAAAAAGAACTATCCCATTTTTTGGGATGGCAAAGGTAATGGAAAACTTTATTCAGCAAAATTTTGAAGCAAAAATTTTGAAACAGTTTTCAACAGACTGTTATCAACCTGTACCAAGTTTAGTGTAAAGCTCAATGTTTTCGGCTCTTTTGTTCAAATATGGGTATAAAATAAATCTGTTTATAGGGCAAAAAAAAGCCCCTGATTTTTCAGGGGCTGTGAGCTTTTTAAGCTGCAAGCTTATCTTTTTTTCTTTTTATCTGTGAAATGATTGAATCCATGGCATTGTCAAATGATTCCTCAAAAGATTTAGAAGATGCTTTTACAAAGAAATCATGCTTCGGCACATGCACTTTTATTTCAACAACTTTATCTTTGATGGAGTGAACTACATTATCCAATTTTAAAAAAAGATCCACCTTTAAAATCTGGTCGTGAAATGTGTTCAACTTTTCTACCTTCTTTGTAACATAATCCACCAATTTGTCATCTGCATCAAAGTGCACTGTCTGAATGTTAACGTTCATAGCAACTCACGTTTAAACGGTTAATTAATAAAATATGGGAAAGAACTCATTGCCGGTATCCATTAACCAGCTATTCGATTCTGTTTACAAGTTAATTGAAATAATTACAAAAACCCAGAAATAAAACCTGTTTTTTTAAGTTTTAACAGTACATAAAATTGAGCTTTGATGAATGTACTTAAGCCTTTGGATGCGCTTTGTTAAACACTTCTTTTAGCTTTTCAATAGTGTTATGCGTATATATCTGAGTGGCGGCCAAACTACTATGTCCCAATAGCTCTTTTACAGCATTTAAATCGGCCCCGCCATTCATTAAATGTGTGGCAAAACTATGTCTTAAGATATGTGGACTTTTTTTCTGAACAGTGGTAACCAATGCTAAATATTGATGTACAAAAGCATATACTGATCTTGCTTGTAAAGGGTTTCCACTTTCACTCACAAAAAGATTTTGAACCCCAGTAATTCTCACAGGCTTCTCATCCACATATTTTTGCAACTCTATCAGAAAGGTTTTTTCAACCGGTATAATTCTCTCTTTGTTCCCTTTTCCTAATACTTTAATTTGTTTTCCGGCAACATCGATTTGCACTTCCTTTAGATTGATCAGTTCAGACAAACGCATTCCTGTCTCATAAAATAGTTTTAATACTAGCAGCTCTGTTCTTCCTTGCCAATTATCTGGAAATTCCACTACATCAAATAAAGTGTGCATTTCCTTCTCTTCAATGTATACTGGTAGTCGCTTACTCGTCTTTGGAGATATGATGCTTCCCATGGGGCTCTTTTCTAATTGCCCCGTTTTTAATTGGTATTTGAAAAAAGATTTTAGAGTAGAAATTTTTCTATTGAGTGACTTAGCGCTGATTTCCCCTTGATTACGTTTGATATCCGCTAACCAACTCTTCACGAACATGCTATTAATCTGATCAATAGAAGGAATTTCGTCGTATTGTTTTTTAAGAAAAAGAAAAAATTGTTCCAAATCGGTCTGATAGGCAATAATGGTATGCCGGGAATATCGCTTCTCGAATTGTAGATAATCTAAAAAGGGCGCTATTTGTGAATATTCAGTGATGGACATAAAAAAGTAGTCTAAAGATATAACCTTAGACTACTCTAAAATATTGTGATGAAGGAAAATTACCCTTCGATCTTACCGCTAGCGATCTGCTGCTTGTAGATTGCCTTCAAAACCTCACCACGACGTCTTACTGACGGCTTGATAAAAGCTTGACGCTCTCTTAATTGTAATAAAGCCTTAGATTTCTCGAATTTCTTCTTGTACTTCTTAAGCGCTTTGTCGATGTTTTCGCAGTCTTTTGAATCAATAATTAACATATAAATATACCTCCTCAGGTGTTTTTAGGAGCGCAAAGATACGCCTTGGTTTGTATTTTCCAAATCAAAATAAAAACTCTTTTGATTTTATTGTCCCCATTCAATTTGCCCAATTAACTTGCAGCTATGTTTACAGGAATCGTTGAAACCACTGGAAAAATCATTTCCATCGACAAAAAAGGTACCAATGCGAGTTTTTGGATCGAATCTCCCCTATCTGGTGAGTTAAAAGTTGATCAAAGCTTAAGCCATGATGGTGTTTGCCTTACCGTTGAGGCTATTAATGGCACACAACATCGCGTTACCGCCATTGAAGAAACGCTCAAAAAAACAAACCTTGCTAATTGGACTGTGGGTAATCAAGTGAATTTAGAAAGATGTATGATCATGAACGGCCGTTTGGACGGGCATATCGTTCAAGGGCATGTAGATGCTACTGCAACATGCATTGAATACCAAGTTTTAGAAGGCAGTTGGGAATATCGATTTGAATTTCCTGATGGATTTGCACACCTCGTGATTGAAAAAGGAAGTATTGCTGTGAATGGAACCAGTCTTACCTGTTTTAATGTGGATAGTAATCATTTCAGCATAGCCATTATCCCTTACACTTTCGAACATACCAGTATCAACGAAGTGCAAATTGGATCAATTGTAAATATCGAATTCGATATTTTAGGAAAATATGTTCAACGCTGGATGCAACTAAAAGATTAAATAGTTTTTCCTTTCAAAGCGCCGCTAACTGCAGCATCCATCGCCCTTTCAGCAAAAGGCCGGGATACTTCATTCAATTCTTCAATCTTCGTTTGAATCAGGTTTTTATCATCCATTGTCAACGCCATTTGTAAGGATTGCATGGCCGCGGCTGTATCTAATATTTCTTGTTGGGTTAATAGTAATTGATTTTTACCTATGAACTTTTCAGTAACATCTAAAATCTGCTCTGCCTCTGTTCTAGCTTCTACAAGTGCTCGAATTTGCATATCATCTTTTGCATTTGTGATGCTATCCATCAACATGATTTCCACTTCTTCATCAGTTAATCCAAATTGAGGTTTCACTTCAATACTTTGTTCAATTCCACTCCTCAACTCTTTTGCTTTCACTACTAAAATACCATCTGCATCAATTAAAAATTGCACTTCTACTTTTGGTAAGCCAGCAGGCATTCCAGGTATTCCTGTTAGATTAAATTCTGCGAGTTTTCGATTGTCTTTAACCAGATCTCTCTCGCCTTGAAAAACGGAAATTCGCATGCTTCCCTGTCCGTCTTTATGGGTAGTATATTGTCTCCCAACGCTTGTTGGAATTTTAGAATTTCTTGGGATCAATACATCCATCAACCCGCCCATGGTTTCAATTCCCAAACTCAATGGTGTGATATCTAGTAATAAAAAATCTTTGTTGTTACCAGCTAAAATATCAGCTTGAATGGCAGCACCCAATGCCACTACTTCATCAGGATTCACACGATCATTCACGGGCTTTCCAAAGAAAGCACTAACAGCATTTTTTACTGCGGGAACACGTGTAGAACCACCCACCATCACTATCGTAGAAATCGCGTCAGGACTCAGTTTCGCGTCTGTAAGTGCACGTCTACAACATTCAATTGTTTTATCAACCAAGGGCTGTATTAATAATTCGAATTGATTTTTTGTAATGCTTAAAACTTCTCCATTCCAATCAGTTGAAAATCGTTCATGCGTACTCAAATGTTTTTTTGCTTCTTCCGCTTTTAATCGCAAACCCTGGGCTAATGTTTTATGCTCGTGCAATTCTTCAATTGTAATTCCAACTTCGCTTAACCAATGTTGCATGATGGTTCTATCAAGATCATCACCACCTAAATAAGTATCTCCGTTGGTACTCAATACTTCAAAGATTCCATTACTGATATGAAGGATAGAAATATCAAAAGTTCCTCCGCCCAAATCATACACCGCGATAGTTGCTTCTTCCTCTTGATTCATTCCTAAACCATATGCTAAACTTGCAGCAGTTGGTTCATTCACAATTCTCATCACATCTAACCCAGCTAATTTTCCAGCATCTCGTGTAGCCTGTCTTTGCGCATCATTAAAATATGCAGGTACTGTAATCACCGCTTTTGTGACAGGCGTTTTTAAAATATGTTCAGCTCTTTGTTTTAATTCTTTTAAAATAAAAGACGATAATTCGATGGGAGAAAAAAACTGATTGCCTACCTGCACTTTTACCAGGCTTTCGGTATCATCATCGATTACTTTATAGGCAAAAAATCCTGCATTTTCTTTTATATCCTTATAACTTTTTCCCATTAATCGTTTGGCACTAAAAATGGTATTCTGAGGATCTAATTCTAAGAATGCTCTAGCTTGTTCACCAACTGTGGGATTTCCAAATTCATCAAAATGCACAATACTTGGAACAAGACTACTGGTATTAAACTCACGTAACGCTACCGGTTGCTTGGTTTCGGGATGTATAATGGCCACTAAACTATTCGTGGTTCCTAAGTCAATTCCTACAATCATTTCTGCTTGCTGTAAACTTCCTGTTGCGATATTGATAGCAATTTTTGCCATATATAAAATGAGTTTCGAAAAATATTTGAATTTCCAGGCGGCAAATGTAAAGTAATGCAGGTGCCCCTAGTTGCGATTTCAGGAATGAATCAATCTATCGCATAAATCAGTTTTCAACCACTTCAGTACTTGTCCATTTATCATGTAAAGGTTTTCCCCAGAAAGCATTGAAAAAAAAGTCTATCACAATAAGTCTTAAAAAGCTACGCCCCAACACTTGCCAAGTACTAGGTCTTCCCCCATCTTTGTTCACCACTTTGGAGCTTGTTAACCATTTACCAGGCGTTCTGGCCCAAATGATTTCAAAAAAGCTATAATACACAAGTAAAACACCAGCAATAAACCACCAAAAATTAATGGGTTTAAAATGCCAATTCACCACATAAAAATTCCAATACTTAAATACTGCAAAGCTGAGCCAGAAAACCAGGAATCCGTCCATCAGAAAATTTAAAATACGCGTACCATCACCAACCTTTTTCATAGACCTTTTGTATTTGAGCAAAAATATCTGCTTTAGTTGATTAAAATTCAATAGGCAACCAAATGAAGTAATTACTTTTGCGCAAATAGTTTGGAAGATGCATTTAATTGAAGAATTACAATGGCGGGGTATGATTCAGGATATCATGCCGGGTACAAAAGAGTTATTAGAAAAAGAAATGGTATCTGGATATATCGGATTTGATCCTACTTCAGATAGTTTACATATTGGAAGTTTAGTTCCCATACTATTGCTGGTGCACCTACAACGTGCCGGACATAAGCCCTTTGCATTAGTGGGGGGAGCTACCGGAATGGTCGGCGATCCCAGTGGCAAAAGTGAAGAGCGAAATCTTTTAAGTGAAGAAACCCTACTATTCAATCAGGAAGGGGTTCGCAAACAGTTGTCTAAATTTCTGGACTTTAATAATAAGCAACCCAACTCAGCTGAATTAGTAAACAATTACGATTGGTTTAAAGATTTCAGTTTCTTGAATTTTATTCGTGATGTGGGTAAGCATATTACAGTGAATTATATGATGGCGAAGGATAGTGTAAAGAAAAGACTGGAGGGTGAAACGGGAATGAGTTTTACTGAATTCACTTATCAATTGGTTCAGGGATACGATTTTTACTGGCTATATCAGAACCGTAACTGCAAATTGCAAATGGGCGGCAGTGATCAATGGGGTAATATCGTAACCGGCACAGAATTAATCCGTAGAAAAACCGGAGGTGAAGCATTTGCTTTTACCTGTCCACTCATTACAAAGGCCGATGGCGGTAAATTTGGAAAGACAGAAAAAGGAAATGTATGGTTAGATGCTAAGAAAACATCCCCATATCAGTTTTATCAATTCTGGTTAAACGCAAGTGATGAAGACGCAAAGAAATGGATCAAGATCTTTACACTTTTGCCAATAGAAGAAATTGATGCATTATTATTAAAACAAGAAGCTGCACCACACGAAAGAGCGCTTCAAAAAAAGTTAGCCGAAGAACTCACTTGTTTTGTACATAGCAAAGATGACTTTGAGTTTGCAGTAAAAGCATCTGAAATTCTTTTTGGAAATGCAACCACTGAAATATTACAAAGCTTGAGTGAAGAACAATTATTACAGGTAATGGAAGGCGTACCAAGTATCGAAATTGCAAGAAGCACTATTGATGCAGGATATGACATCGTATCATTCTTAGCCGACACTCAAATTTTTCCAAGCAAGGGAGAAGCTCGGAAATTGTGGCAGGCCGGGGGTTTGAGCATTAATAAAGCAAAAATCAATTCTGATAAAACTATAATTGATACCAGTGATTTATTAAAGGAAAAATATATTCTGGTGCAAAAGGGGAAGAAAAACTATTATCTGGTTATTGTTTCTTAATCAACCACCCCAGCTGTATGCCGAGTCCGGCATCAGCATCCCCTCCTATTCGCAAGCGAACAGGAGGGGTATTTTTTTATACACTTGCAAGCTATTCCTTCACTTTTCACTTTTTACTTTTTACTTTTTACTTTATTTTCTTAATCTCATTCCACATAGCTTCTGCAACAAATTGCTGACCAGTTGGATTAAGGTGTACTCTATCAGAAGTTAAAATTCCCCGCTCCTTATTCTCATGATTGTTTTTCAGATTATACTCCATTAAACCTGCTCTTAGATCAACCAATTGAAGCGAATTGTCTGATGCATATTTTCTAATCCAATTACAATACAAATTCAAATCTCCGTCTTGCTGGTTTGAGTTATCAGTTCTTTCGCCAATCGCAGCTGGAGTTGCAAGAATGATTTTTGAGCCACTTGCTTTTATTTTTTTAACAACAGCATCATAAAATTTTCCGAACTTATCATAATCCGTACCGGTTCCACCATTCATTTTATGCCACACATCATTTACACCAATATATATCACAACGATGTCGGGGTTCTTTTCAAGTACATCTTTTTCTAAACGCAAATAAAGGTCATATACTTTATTACCACTAATACCGGCTCCAATCAAATCATAGTTACTTGATTGCCCCTCTTTCTGGATAATAATATCAATTAATCTGATATAACCTCCGGGGTTTACTGCGGCTTCCGTAATACTGTCACCAAAAAAGACCACTTTTTTCTTTTTATCGTATTTGTACGACATCAGTATCATCGCACACACAAAAAGGGCTAATAAAATCAGTTTGTTCGTCATGGCAGTTGTTTAATCGTTTAGGTTTTGAATATTAAATATAAATGTTAAAAGTAACTGTCAACTCAATTTTAAGCATTTTGGTATAGAAAAAGAGCCATAATTTTTTCTAATTTTG
>SESB01000166.1_pt1 | contig 48068 bp, 53 predicted proteins | sample 3171441 | NCBI WGS metagenome assembly SESB01 (sample SAMN06051867, study PRJNA518727) | freshwater metagenome | biome: subpolar coniferous forest; feature: holomictic lake; material: water; isolation source: holomictic Lake 227, 6 m depth | place: Canada: near Kenora, Ontario | collected...
ACAGACGGCTGACATGGCTTCCAACGACGTGACTCATTCGCCGAAATTCTAACCAATCAAGATAGATGCAATGAATATGCCAGAAATAGCTATCAGAAGATTTAATAATGACTAATACAGGGACTTAGTGAAAGATGAACCACAACTTCTGTTTTCTGCTGACTTTTCCATCGCATCGAACACTTTTTGTTCGTACCCTTTACCATGCTTAGACTCAAGAAAGACGCGCACTTCATGCACCGTAACAATGCCATCATGATCGGTGTCCATTGCCGCAATACTTTCTGCCACGCTCAGAAATGGCGCCAATGAATATTGCACGTCATCTGCTGCCAATGCAGGACGAATAAGCAACAACATGCACCAAAATAAAACACAACGCGTGACCACATTGAACTCCATCAATTAAAGATTACGCCTATTATGAAAAAATGCTAACAAATTAAAAATAGCATAATGATTTAGTCATGAAAAATTAGATTTAGTTTACTAAAATAACATAAAAATCATTAACTCAATTCTAGAGTAGGCTTGATGTAGGGTAAAATTAAACTTTAGCAATTAGCATCAAACAAAAAGGTTGTTTTATGGAACTCAATCCACTTAATGCCCTATCTCCTTTAGATGGACGCTACCAATCAAAAGTTGATCCACTTCGTGCTTACTTTAGTGAGTATGCGCTTATTAAAAACCGCGCTTTGGTTGAAGTTGCATGGTTAAAAGCGCTAGCAAACCTTCCTCAGATCGAAGAAGTGAACGCTTTTAGTCAAGAGACCATTAAAGAGCTTAATGATGCAATTACTCATTTCGGCGAAACTGAAGCCTCACAGGTCAAGGCAATTGAAGCACGTACTAATCATGACGTGAAAGCCCTTGAATATTGGCTTAAAGATAAATTCGAAAGCAATTCAGAGATTAAGAAAGCTAGCGAATTCATTCACTTTGCCTGCACCAGTGAAGACATTAACAATCTATCTCACGCTTTAATGCTCAAGGGCGCAAGAGACACTGTTATTTTACCCATGCTAGCGAATCTAATTACACGCATGACGGAGCTATCCCATCAATTAGCGAATCAACCAATGCTCTCCCGCACTCATGGTCAAACAGCATCCCCTACAACAATGGGGAAAGAGCTTGCTAATGTGGTTTACCGCTTAAAACGTCAAGAAAAACAATTAATCAATAATGAAATCCTAGGCAAGATTAATGGTGCCGTGGGTAATTTTAACGCCCACTTATCTGCTTACCCGAACATCGATTGGGAAGGCTTTGCGAAGAAATTCGTTGAGAGTCTAGGTTTAACCTACAACCCAATGACCATACAAATTGAGCCACATGATTACATGGCTGAGCTGTATGACAACTTGGCTCGCATCAACACCATTCTGATTGATCTTAACCGTGATATTTGGGGTTATATTTCCGTCGGTTACTTTAAGCAAAAACTTAAACCAGGTGAAGTAGGCTCATCTACCATGCCGCACAAGGTCAATCCGATTGACTTTGAAAATTCAGAAGGCAATCTGGGCTTGGCAAACGCAATATTGCGTCACTTAGCAGAAAAATTACCGATTTCTCGCTGGCAACGTGATCTAACTGACTCTACTGTGCTGCGCAATATGGGCGTAGCATTTGGCTATACATTATTAGGGTACGATTCCTGTCTTCGTGGCTTAAATAAACTTGAAATCAACCCTGGAAAATTATCTGAAGATTTAGATCGAAGCTGGGAAGTGCTTGCTGAACCGATCCAGACGGTCATGCGCCGTTATGGTTATGAAAACCCATACGACACTCTTAAAGAATACACGCGCGGCAAAACAATTTCTAAAGAGTCACTTCAAGCTTTGATTTTAGAACTCAACATTCCAGCAGAAGCAAAGCAATACTTAATTGAATTAACGCCAGCAACCTACATTGGTAAAGCAACTGCGTTAGTTAACAATATCCAAGCCGATTAATATGAGAGAAGTTCTAGTTCTCTATTACTCTCAAGGCGGTGCGGTGCGCGAGATGGCTCAGATTATTGCACGGGGAATAGAAAGTGTTCCCGGTGCAAAATCACGCATCCGCACTGTTCCTAGAGTATCAAGCAATAACGAAGCCATTGAACCCGAGTTATCCACTAATGGCCCGCCATATGTGGAGCTAGTCGATTTAGAAGAATGCGCAGGAATTGCGCTGGGAAGTCCAACACGCTTTGGAAACATGGCTGCACCAATGAAATACTTTCTGGATAGCACATCAAGCTTGTGGCTTAAAGGGGCTTTAATCGGAAAGCCTGCGGGAGTATTTACCTCCTCTGGTTCAATGCATGGTGGAAATGAAACCACCTTAATCACAATGATGTTGCCGCTAATACACCACGGCATGATTGTAGTGGGGTTACCCTATTCGGAAGCGTCACTTGGCACCACCAGCTCAGGAGGAACCCCATATGGTGCGAGTCATGTTGGTGGGTCCATGGACGACAAACCACTCAGTGAGGATGAAAAAAAGTTATGCTTTGCATTGGGTCAGCGACTTGCTCAAATCGCTATTAAGCTCTCAACATAATGGTTAAACCCAATCACGCCATTCAAAAACTAAAAGTTGGCGCCTCATTTAGCTTAATTGCTCTCATCATATTATGTTTGGCTTGGGAAGGCCCCTTGGCACCAATCAAGCCAGAAGGTTCTAAATTAATTTTAAAAGCCGTTCCTTTATTACTCCCACTTTTTGGCATTCTTAACGGCCGTCGTTATACCTATCAATGGGCAAGCATGTTTATCTTAATTTACTTCACGGAAGGTGCAGTCAGAGCTTGGGCGGATCAAGGACTTTCTGCAAAACTAGCAATAGCGGAAGTCTTACTGACCACCACTTTTTTCTACTGTACGATTTTTTACGCAAAATTAACGAGGCAAGGCTCTCAACAGCCATCTCATTAAGCGATATAATTCAGACATGTTAATTCTTCTTTCTAATGATGACGGCTATTTCGCACCTGGCCTTAACATACTGGCTGAGCATATTTCAAAAATAGCTGACATTATTGTTGTTGCCCCTGAACGTAATAGAAGTGGCGCAAGTAATTCGCTCACACTTGATCGGCCCCTCACTGTTCGCAAAGCCAGTAATGGCTTTTATTATCTCAATGGCACACCCACTGATTGCGTTCACTTAGCGGTCACTGGGCTAATTGAAGAGGTGCCTGACATGATCATTTCAGGGATTAATGACGGTGCGAACATGGGAGACGATACGATTTACTCAGGGACCGTTGCTGCTGCAATGGAAGGTTATTTGTTAGGCATTCCATCATTCGCAGTCTCGATGTCGCAGCACAATGCAACACATTTTGAAACAGCCGCAAAAGTGATTGTTGAACTGATTGAGCACTACAAAGCAAAAACGTTTCCGGCGCCAATATTAATGAATGTAAACGTACCTGATGTCCCATATGCAGAACTTAAAGGCAAAGTGGTGACTCGATTAGGGAAGCGACATAAAGCCGAACCGGTTATAAAATCAACCTCCCCTCGTGGAGATACATTATATTGGGTAGGCCCCGCCGGATCAGCAGCTGACGCCGGTGAAGGGACTGATTTTTATGCTGTCGCCAACAATCAAGTTTCACTGACCCCATTACAAGCTGATTTAACGCATCATCAACAATTAGATGCGCTTAAAAACTGGATAAATTAAGTTGATTAGAAATACCAATGGTATCGGCATGACCTCACAACGGACACGTGATCGGATGTTGTCACGTCTTCGTGAGCAAGGAATTAAAGATGAAATCACGCTTGCCGCCATCAATGAAATTCCGCGACATATTTTTGTCGATGAAGCGCTCTCAACCCGAGCCTATGAAGATGTATCCCTGCCTATCGGTTTTGGTCAAACCATCTCTCAACCATACACTGTAGCAAAAATGACTGAGACACTTCGTGCAGGAAAGCCGTTAGGTAAAGTGCTTGAAATTGGCACTGGATGTGGCTACCAAACTGCTGTGCTTTCAAAAGTTGCTAGCGAAGTATATTCGTTAGAACGTATTAGTCCGCTAGTCATGAAAGCCCGTAAGCATTTGCGTGAACTTCGCATGAGCAACATTAAACTTAAACATGCCGATGGTACGATTGGATTGCCTGAGTTTGGTCCATTTGATGGAATTATCGTGACAGCTGCTGCAAGTCATATTCCCGAAAGTCTGCTGAGTCAGCTTGCCGTGGGCGGGAGAATGGTCATTCCCGTTGGCACTGACGAACAAATTCTATTTTTAATTGAACATATTGAAAATAACGGGGTGTCAGAATTCAAAAAAACAAAACTTGAGGCCGTGAAATTTGTCCCTTTACTAGGTGGGACAAGCTAATGAGACTCATCCCATCATTCAAAGTAATCTCTTTAAGCCTGACACTCGTCGCATGTTCAAGTGTGCCCAATAGAGCACCAGTCATTGACAGGACCCCTGAACCAACTAAAACCAAGCCATCTCAAGCAGTAAAATCAACCACCATCAAGAATAATACAAATGGAAAAGATTGGCGTCCAACAACGTATACCGTTAAAAAAGGCGATACGCTATATAGTATTGGTCTGGATTTTGGCTATGACTACAAAGAAATTGCACAAAATAACAACATTAGTCCGCCGTATACAATACACATCGATCAACAACTAAAAATTAAGGGAAATAGTCCAGCCAATCCTAAGCCGGTTGATACTGCCAATAATGACGATGTCGTGATCAAACCGCTCAACAATGACAACCAAGTCATTCCAGGACAAAGTAGCAATATCAGCTCTAGTGAATTGCCATTACTGAATTCACCAAAAGCATTGCGCGAACCCTATACCGATCAAGCTTTTAATGCGCAAAATACCAATCTCCCAGCCCCTCCAAAAACAGCCGAAAGCAAGGCGCCAGAAGTCAAACCAGTGGAAACAAAACCCGCAGAGGCTTCTATCGGCAGTGAAGATGCCATCGATTGGGGCGTGCCAACCAAAGGGAAAATCAAAAGTGCTTTCAATGAGGGGACAAGCGCAAAAGGCGTTGATATTGAAGGCGCAATAGGACAAGAAATTAATGCCGTTGGCAATGGAAAAGTAATCTACAACGGTTCTGACTTGCGTGGCTACGGAAATCTCGTCATCGTAAAACACAACAAAGACTATTTGTCGGTTTACGCACACAACAGCAAAATCTTAGTGAAAGAAGGCCAAACTGTGACTAAAGGCCAAAAAATTGCTGAAATGGGCAACTCAGGCACCGATTCAGTAAAACTACATTTTGAAATTCGCTATCAAGGCAAATCCGTTGATCCAACCAAATTCATCTCTGGCTTATAAATGATCAGATAACAAAAAAGCCGCTTAAAGCGGCTTTTTTGTTATCTTTATTAGATTACTTGCTGTCTTGTTCTGCGTAATAATCACGCACTTGGGTCAAATCAAACTCACGTGCCCACTCAATAATCTTATCCAAAGCAGGGGCGCCGATTTCACCTTGTTGCGCATGAATGCCGGCTTGTTCTCGAATAATTAAAATCCCGGGGATTTTAGTGACTTCAAAATATTCAGCAATCTCTGGATTGGCTTCTGTATCCACCATGCCAAACAAAATATCAGGATTTTTTTCTGATGCAGCTTCAAATACTGGCGTAAAAGCAACGCATGGCTCACACCAAGGCGCCCAAAAATCAACGATCACAAATGGATTATTGACGATAGTTTCTTTAAAATTTTCTTTGTTGAGTGCTACTACAGCCATGATGTTTCCTATCGTTAATCTTTTTAGTGGCGGTATTCTATCAGATGGCCATCAAATACAGAAACGAGCGCTAGAAACAAACCGCTAACAAAACTTCTAAATGATAGGATTTCCCCAATCTCCTTCAAAAAATAAGGCGCCTAAATCCCGACGAGATCGTGGTGCAGTTTCACGCACCAGTAAATCACCCGTCACTGTCTCAATTTCAGCCAAATAGCCAACTGAAATCATGGCCATCAAAGTAAATTGATCCGGAATATTGAATGTGGCACGGGCCTTATCCGCATTAAAGCCACCCAATTGGTGGGCACTTAGACCCATGCTTGTCGCTTGCAGGCAAAGATTCTGAGCGGCAGCGCCAGTATCATATTCTGCCCATCGATTAGATTGGCCGTTTTTGGTAAATAAGGTGTCTGCACAGATCAAACAGAGTAAAGGCGCATCTTTAACCCAGCTCTGATTGCCTTCAACAAGGCATGCAAAAGCTTGGTCCCAGGCATTTATATCGATACTTTTATTCCACACAACAATCCGCCAAGGTTGCTCGCCCATACAAGATGGTGCCCAGCGCGCAGCTTCTAACAAAGCAATTATTTGTTCATGCGTCACAGGCTTTTTCGCATCATAAGCACGACCGCTCCAACGCGCTGAAATCGTTGCATCAATCGCAACCTGGGTAATAGCTGGCTTTTTCATTCACTTATCTTCTTATAAAGTTGGGTAATCGATGTAACCTTTTTCAGTGCCACCATAGAAGCTTTTAGAGTCAGGCTCATTAAGAGGGGCATCTTTGCGAAAGCGCTCAACCAAATCAGGATTGGCAATAAAGGGCACGCCATAAGCAACCGCATCAGCATAACCGCTTGCAATTGCTGCGTTGCCGCGGGCTTTGTCATATGACAAATTCGCCATATATGGGGATTTGCAGAGTTTACGCATGGCTGAAAAATCAAATGGATCAGCATTGCCGCCACCATGAAGGCCGCCTTCAACCACGTGCAAATAGGCTAGGTTAAATAGATTTAATTGCTCAGTCACATAATTAAATACGGCTTGTGGATGACTGTCATGCATATCGTTAAATGGATTCACTGGAGAAAGACGCACACCCACTTTATCCGAGCCTGCCACCGCAACCACAGCCTTAGTGACTTCCATCAATAAACGGGCACGATTTTCAATGCTACCCCCATAGATATCAGTCCGTTTGTTACTGCCATCACGTAAGAATTGATCTAACAAATAACCATTGGCTGAGTGAATTTCCACGCCATCGAAACCAGCTTTTAATGCGCATTGTGTGGCATGCACATAATCAGCCACGATACCTGGCAACTCGCTGGCATCTAAAGCACGAGGCTCAACATAATCAACTAAACCCTCAAAGGTAAAAGCTTTCCCTGCGGGCTTAACTGCAGAAGGCGCAACTGGTGTTGCGCCATTCAATAAGCTTGGGTGTGAAATACGACCCACATGCCAAAGCTGAATCACAATTTTGCCGCCCTTCGCATGGACGGCATCCGTCACTCTTTTCCAACCAGCCACTTGAGCCTCGGTATAAATGCCTGGCAATAAAGGATAGCCATGTCCCATTGGCGAGATTGGCGTCGCTTCCGTAATAATCAATCCCGCAGATGCACGTTGTTCGTAGTATGTCACGTTAATGTCTTGTGGAACCCCTTCCATGCTAGAACGGTTGCGGGTTAGCGGCGCCATCACCATCCGGTTACTCAGAGCAATACTGCCTAATTTCACTGGGCTAAATAAATCGGTCATCGTCTATCCTTTATCAAAAAACTAAAATCAAAAATATATCAATAGCTTAATTCGTCTTAATGCCTTCAATAAGCAAAGTCACTTCAATTTCATCACCCACCGGACCTCCAGGCTTACCCCATGTAAAGCCAAAATCTGAAGCTTTGAGGTTTGTATGGGCTTCTATACCAGTCCGGTAACCACCCCAAGGGTCATTTGCATAACCCAAGACCTTGAAAGGGAAACTCATCTCTTTAGTGACGCCGTGCATGGTTAGTTTGCCAGTGATTACCCCCTCATTGGGGACTTTACTACTGACCACTTTATTGCTGACAAATTGCATATCTGCAAAATGGCCTACGTCTAAATATTCTTCTTTTTTGATGTGCTCATCGCGTTTAGCAGAACTCGTATTCACACTCAACAAGCTGATTTTAGCATCGACGGACGAGTTTGAAAGGTTTGCACGATCAATGCTCATATTGCCCGTCACATCACTAAATGTCCCTGACACCTTTGATGCCACGTGGCGAATATTAAAGTTAGCAAAACTATGCGCATTATCGATTTTATAAGTTTCGACATCAGCATGTGCGCTAACAGAGGCAACCAAAAACCCAACCGCGAATAACACTTTATTTAATTGACGCATTTAAACTCCTTTATTAAAAATTAAATTGATGGCAAATCAAACAAAAGCACTTCGGCATTGATGTCAGCTTGCAAAGTCAAATCAATAGACACGTCTAGCGCAATCGCATCACCTTGTTCTAGCAAGGCACCATTCACATGTAAACGCCCTCTCGCCAATTGCAAATATGCGCTTCGTCCTTCGGGTGCCTGATAAGCTAAAGAATGATTCGCCTCTAGATAAGTCGACCATAAATTGACGTCTTGATGAATCAACAATGAGTCATATAGCGCATCTTGTGATGCAATCAAACACCAACGATTGCGCTTACGATCTGGATCAATCCACTTATCTTCATAACTTGGTGCAAGCCCACTCACCGCAGGAGTCAGCCAGATTTGCAAGAGACAAGCTTCTTCTGTGAGAGATGGATTCATCTCAGCATGCACAATTCCTGTACCAGCGGTCATACGCTGAACATCCCCCGCCTTAATAATAGAACCGTTACCAAGGCTATCTTGGTGTGCCAACTCACCGCCTAACATATAAGTAATGATTTCCATATTTTGGTGAGGATGCATGCCAAAACCACACTCAGGGGCAATGACATCCTCATTGATCACACGCAAAACAGAGAATTCCATCCGTGCAGGGTCGTAATATCGGTTAAATGAAAATGAATGATAGCTATCTAACCAGCCATGGTTAGCATGTCCACGTGAGGCTGAGCGACGAATCTCCATTAACAACTCCTTAATTCAACTTTTCTGAATATTAAAAGCATATTAAATAAACAAAACTAAACTAGATAGCGAATAATTTTGCATATATCATTCAAATATTATGAATAAAAAAATCACGCTAGAAGCCCTTGAGATTTTAGATGCGATTGAACGCAGAGGCAGCTTTGCTGCGGCTGCAGAATCCCTGTTTCGTGTGCCCTCCGCCATCACCTACAGCATCCGTAAGTTAGAACAAGATTTAGGGGTGGCACTATTCAACCGCACAGGCCACAGAGCTACGCTAACCGACGCAGGCCACGAGTTACTGCAAGAAGGTCGGCATTTGCTTCAAGCTGCCAGTGAGTTAGAAGCTAGAGTAAAAAGGGTCGCCACCGGAATTGAAACGACACTGACGGTCGCTATTAGTGACATCTTGCCAATTTCACCCCTTCTAGAAGTCCTACAAGAATTCTACGACCTGCATTTCGGGACGCGCATTAAAGTGATTCAGGAAGTGTATGGCGGAAACTGGGATGCTTTAATTTCTGGACGTGCTGACATTTCAATCGGCGCACCGGGCGAAGGCCCTGCGGGTGGCGGACTGGTCATCAAACCATTGGGATTAATGCCGTTTGTATTTGCAGTTGCACCGCATCACCCGCTAGCCAAGCTATCCGAACCTTTACAAAATAAAGATATTGTTCAATATCGCTCAATTTCAGCGGCAGATACCTCACGCAATTTACCACCACGCACTTCTGGCATTTTGACTGGACAAGACGTGCTAACGGTTGCCAACATGGCTAGCAAAGTACTCGCTCAAGCTAATGGTTTAGGGGTTGGCTACATGCCCCAATACCTAGCAGATGCGCAAGTTAAATTAGGGAAGCTCATCATCAAACAAGTCGCTGAACCCAAACCAGACATCATGCTTTACATGGCTTGGCGGTCAACAGAAAAATCGATGGGGAAAGCACAACAATGGCTAGTGAAGCGCTTGGAAAAAACTACTTTTATTTAAGGTGAACACGGTAGAATTAAGCCCATGAGCGCCATCAGCCAAAACAACATCATCCTACCCATCCGAAAGGATAATGCCCACAAAGGAGACCACGGTAACGTGGCTATTATTGGCGGCGCAAGCGGCATGGTTGGCGCAGCAGTTTTAGCCTCACGTGCAGCCTTGTTAAGTGGCGCAGGAAGAGTGTATGCAAGCTTTTTAGCTGATGCCATAGACGTTGATTTAAACTACCCAGAAATAATGGTGCGCCAGCCCGAAGCACTAAGCTCATTGACACCGTTAGATTGTGTTGTCATTGGGCCAGGACTAGGTACATCAGCACAAGCAACTGCCCTGCTCAGCCTTTGGCTAACACAGAAAATAACATTAGTCATCGATGCAGACGCACTCAATTTGATCGCATCTGACCATACGCTCAGCCATTCACTTGCGCAACGTGATGCCGCCACTATCATCACCCCACATCCAGGTGAAGCCGCAAAATTACTACAAACCACAAGCAATGAAGTACAAGAAAATCGGATTGAAAGCGCTTTGAAACTCGCTCGACTATTCCAGGTTATTTGCGTACTTAAAGGTTCTCACACACTGGTTGCATATGAAGATCAGTACTTCATCAACATCACTGGAAATGCTGGTTTAGCGAGTGGCGGCACTGGGGATGTGCTAAGCGGCATCATTGGAAGCCTGGTCGCGCAAGGCCTAGACACTTTAGAGGCGGCTAAAACAGCCGTTTATATTCATGGCGCTGCAGCTGATTCACTGGTCGCCAAAAAAATTGGACCCATCGGGCTAACCGCATCCGAAGTCAGCATTGAAGTCCGTTATCTTTTAAATACACTAAAATAAACCATGCCCAAACAAGACCAACAATTCATGCAATTTGCCATTGAGCTTGCCAAGCAAGCCTCAGAGAATGGCGAGGTGCCTGTTGGTGCAATCATTGTAAAAGATGGTGAAATCATCGGCCGGGGTAGCAATGCCCCAATCGGCCTTCATGACCCCAGCGCGCATGCTGAAATACTTGCCATGCGCGATGCCGCTAAACATATCGGTAACTATCGCTTAGTTGACTGCACCTTGTACGTAACACTAGAGCCCTGTGCAATGTGTTCCGGTGCCATACAGCATGCACGTATCGCCAATCTCGTTTATGGCGCCAGCGATCCTAAAACGGGCGCCTGTGGTAGCGTGGTGGATTTAATGGCCGAAGAAAAGCTTAATCATCATACCAGCGTCAGGGGCGGGGTGCTCGCTGAGGAAACCGCGACATTACTATCGGATTTTTTCAAACAACGTCGCCTTAACAAGGGCTTATAAAAAAACCCGCTAAAGCGGGTTTTTTCTTTAGACATAGGAGACCAAATTAATCTCTGTCGTTCCCCATTAAAGCCATCAAGATGCTTAATAGATTCACAAATAAGTTGTAAATATCAAGATACAAACTCAATGTTGCCATCACGTAGTTAGTTTGGCCACCACGTACGATCTGGTTGACGTCATACAAAATATAACCTGAGAAAATCAACACTGAAATGCTTGAAATCATTAAGTGTGCTGGGTCAAAGTGAAAGAACATATTAGCTAGTGAGGCCACCAACGCTAAGATTAAGCCCACAAACAAGAATTTACCTAATCCACTAAAGTCACGTGCTGGCGTTGAACCAATTGCAGCCAAGCTAAAAAAGGTAATGCCTGTTCCCGCAGCAGCCAAGCCAATAATTTCACCGCCATTACGCAAATGCAAAGCCGCTTGCAGGATAGGACCAAGCAAGAGACCAAATATAAAAGTCATGGCAAGTAAAAGCCATACGCCAGTAGCGCTATTTTGATTCACAGAAATGAGCTGGAACATTCCAAACATCACTACCATGAAGCCGATTGCAAACATGAAGGGATGCATTGCCATAAACCCAAAGTTCATTTGCAGACCAAAGTAAGCGCCTATCATGGTTGGAATCATGGTTAAACCAAGCAAGGCGTAAGTATTACGGAGCACGCGGTTTTGAATATCCGCAGCAGTAGTTGAACGACCAATTACTTGAACATCATCAAACATTACAATTTCCTTATCAAAATATTGCCAAAGAGCAACGTACTTAAGATAGCGACTTTAGACTTAAGTTTCAAGACTATTTTTAAGACATTTAGTTAAAACAACTCCCCATCTATTTTTCCAACCATCCCAACACGCTTGACTGATGCAACAAATTCCGCGTTTTCATGCAAGCTATTCATGTCTTTCGGCAAACGTGCTCCATGCATCCTGGCCAGCCTTGCTCTACTAACACCAGTCATCTCCCATTTTAGGTGAGCCAAAAGCTCATCTGCCAAGTCAGGACGATTGCAAAGCAAGATCATGTCACAGCCAGCAGTCAACGCCGCCAATGCTCTTGTTGTTACATCCCCAGCCACTGTGGCACCCTCCATAGACAAATCATCACTAAATATCACCCCATCAAAACCTAAACGTTCACGCAAAACTTTTTGCAACCAGCGTGGGGAAAAACCAGCAGGCTTTTCATCCACTTTAGAGTAAATGACATGTGCAGGCATGATCGCTTGAATACCATCATCAATCATTTGACGGAATGGTTGCATATCGTTTTGTGCAATTTCATCAAACTCTCGTTCATCAACGGGAATCGCCACATGCGAATCAGCGATGACATAGCCGTGCCCAGGAAAATGTTTACCCACGGCTGGCATCCCACCTCGTTTAAGGCCACTCATCAAACCATAAGCCAAATCATGAATCGCCTGCGTCTTTATATGAAAAGCACGATTACCGATGACCTGACTTTCACCATAATCCATATCCAAGACTGGCGTAAAACTAAAATCCACACCATGAGCACGAAGTTCGGCCGCTAAAATCCAACCTGCCTCTGCAGACAATTCTTTAGCTTTTTTAGGATGGCTATCCCAGATTTTTCCAAACTCACGCATTGGCGGAATTAAGGTAAACCCCTCTTTAAACCTTTGTACGCGACCACCTTCATGATCGACCGCTATCAACAATGGTGGCTGACGAACATTATGGATACTTGATGTCAGTTGTTTTAGCTGGCTGGGGGATTCAAAGTTGCGTGAGAACAAAATCACTCCACCAACCAAGGGATGTTTCAAACGCTTAATATCCTCAGCAGTCAGTTCCTTTCCAACCACATCTAGCATTACTGGGCCTAGTGACATGTTTTATCCTCTAACATCTAATTGATCACGCAATTGATCACCTAAAACATTAACAGCCAATACCAACGACATCAAACTTAATCCCACTGCCAGGACATAGTGAGGGGCAATCAGCATATAACGTACGCCATCCCGCAGCATCCCGCCCCAAGAAGCATTCGGCGCTTGAATGCCAAGGCCTAAAAAAGATAAACTTGCTTCAGCAATGACTAAAGAAGCCATACTATATGTTGCCTCAACCAGCAAAGGTGCTGCAATTAAAGGGAGTATATGTTTAAGCATAATACGGGTCGTTGATGCGCCTATCGATTGAGCAGCGATCACATGCTGTCGCTGTCTCAACGAAAGCACTTGTCCCCGGGTTAAGCGCGCATAACCGACCCATGAAGTAATACATAAAGCCAATATCAAATTAGTCAACCCTGCACCAAGTACTGCAGCAAAAGCAATCGCAAGCAATATCCCAGGGAAAGCAAGAAAAACATCGGTGATCTGCATCAATGTGCGGTCTACCCATCCACCATAATATCCAGAAATTAAACCCAAGATAATGCCCACAGAAGCTGTAACGGCCGTCACTAAAAAAATAACCAGAAATGAGACTTTTGCACCCGAAATTAAACGCGGAAGGATATCGCGTCCCAAATCATCCAAGCCCAAAATATACTGAAAACATGGTTTTGCTAAAATCAAATCCAGATGAATTTGATTCGTATTAAAATCAACAAAACTGGCCAGAATAACGCCAACAGTCCATAGGACTAAAATCCAAACTGGCCAGTTTTTGAAACTCATTTTAGAAATCTCACTCGAGGGTCTATCTGGGTATAGATCACGTCGGTGACAAAATTAACGATCACATAGACTAAAGCCACCACAAGCACACAAGCTTGCGTCACTAAATAATCACGTTTTTCAATGGATTCAACCAGCAGTCTGCCAATACCATTCCAAGAAAAAACAGTTTCAGTAATCACAGCGCCGGCAAGCAAGCTCCCTAACTGTAGCCCCAGTACCGTGATGACAGGCAACAAAGCCGCTCGCAAAGCATGCCTTAAAATCACCGTGCGTTGAGGCAGGCCTTTAGCATAAGCGGTGCGTATATAATCCTCATGCAAAACCTCCAACATACTGGCACGCGTCATGCGTGTCAGAATTGCAGCCAACCCAAAACCAAGCGTAAGTGCAGGCAAAATAATAGAAGTGGCATTTTCCATGCCACTCACAGGCAATATGCCTAGCCACAAAGCAAATACCATCATTAACATTGGACCCATCCAAAAATGCGGCATCGCTGATATGGTCAGGCTAAGCAGATTGGCTATGGTATCAGGCCATTTTTTAGCATTAATCGCGGCAATAATCCCTAGAGGCAAGCCAATAAAAATAGCAAATAACAAAGCGAATGCAGCTAATTTGAATGTGGCTGGTAAACGTTCTAACAACATATCAACAATGGGTTTTCTAGAATGAATGGAGATGCCAAAGTCTCCTTGTACTAGCTTAGATAGATAGATTCCAAATTGAGCATAAATGGGTTTATCTAGCCCTAACCCAGCTCGCAATTCCATCCGATCTGCGTTGCTTGCAGACTCCCCTAACATCACCTCAACAGGATCTCCTGGCACTGCATGAATCAGAAGGAATGTAAGTGAAACTACTCCGAATACGACAGGAATAATCCCCAAGAAACGCTTGATCATGGCTGAATATCTACTTCCACACCAACATCAACCATGTCAAACAGACCAATAATGTCGGCATTACGCATACGCACACATCCGTGAGAGCCCACAACCCCCATCGCATTGTCATCTGGGGTGCCATGAATATAAATATATCGTTGCATGGTGTCTACGGCGCCTAAACGATTCAGACCAACTTCAGTGCCAGATAGCCATAAAATTCGAGTCAAAATCCAATCCCGATTGGGAAATTCAGACATGAGCGCTGACGAGAAGATCTCACCTGTCGTTCTTCGCCCAACAAATACACTGTTAACTGGAGATCCTGCGCCAATCTTAGCGCGAATAATATGTTTTCCAATCGGTGTGCAACCGGTGTTTTTTTCGCAACCAATTCCATTTGCGGCAGTAGAAATTAAGTGATGTGCAATGATCTCATCGTGTGCATTAAACACGGTCAATGTTTGCTGAGAAATAGATATCGCAATATGCATGAATTAATCAAAATCACTTTGAAGATAATTAAAAGTGATTGTAACAAGCTAGACAGGATTTACCAGCTTAACGTAGCGCTTTAAGCTGATTTAGGGGGGAACGATTCAATCGTTTGACTATGCCGAAAATAAAACATCAACGGCATAGTCAATTAATCATTATCGTTTTGCTGGGGTCACATTCCAAATATTTTTGGCATATTCACCAATGGTGCGATCACTAGAGAATTTACCAACACGCGCAACATTCAATATAGCCATGCGCGACCATTCCTCCTGGTCTTGATAAAGCGTCCCCACCGCATCTTGCGTGGCAATATAACTTGCGTAATCTGCTAATAGCAAATAATGATCGCCCTTATGTAATAAATTATCAAAAATAGCTTGGTAACGATCGGGCTCTTCAACAGAGAAGAAACCGCCTGCAATCATATCGAGCACTTCTTTTAACTCAGCATTATTATTGTAATAATCCCAAGGGTTATAACCTTGCGCCTTTGTTTGAGCGACCTCATTGGTTGTCAGGCCAAAAATAAAGATATTCTCATTGCCCACTTCTTCTTTAATTTCAACGTTAGCCCCGTCTAATGTGCCAATGGTCAATGCCCCATTGAGTGCCATTTTCATATTGCCTGTGCCTGAAGCTTCCGTCCCTGCGGTTGAAATTTGCTCAGACAGGTCGCTTCCTGGAAATAGCAACTCTGCCGCTGAAACTTCATAATTCGGATAGAACACTACTTTAAGTTTGTCGCCCACGGCAGGGTCATCATTGATGAGCGTTGCGACGTCGTTAATTAAACGAATAATGAGCTTAGCCATCCAATATCCAGGGGCTGCCTTACCCCCGAAAATCACGGTGCGTGGCGTAATGTCGTTAACATGCCCCAAACGAATACGGTTATACAAGGTAATCACATGCAACACATTCAGCAACTGACGCTTGTACTCATGAATACGTTTAATTTGCACATCAAACAAACTATTGGGATTAAGTTTGACCCCAGTTAAGTCTTCAATTCTATTGGACAAGCGCAATTTATTTGCAAGCTTTACGTCACGAAATGCTTTTCTAAATTTTTCATCATCAGCCAAAGGCGTAATCAGTTTCAATCGATCTAAATCTTTTTGAAACCCAGTTCCGATGACTTTGGTAAGCAATGCAGTTAAATCAGGGTTACATTGGTTCAACCAACGTCGAGGGGTAATGCCATTCGTCACATTCACAAACTTGTTTGGGTAGATTCTATTAAAGTCGGCAAACAGTGTTGTTTTGAGTAATTCACTGTGCAGCGCGGCAACCCCATTCACTGTATGACTTCCAACCACAGCCAAATGCGCCATACGGACCCGGCGACCATGCGTTTCATCAATAATAGAGACGCGACTCAATAAATCATTATCTCCAGGGAAATGATGATTTACCATTGCTAAGAATTCATGATTAATACGATAGATAATTTGCAAATGACGCGGCAAGAGGTTGCTGAATAAATCTACACTCCAAGTTTCCAAGGCTTCTGGCATCAACGTATGATTGGTATAAGCAAAAACCTTCCCGACCAATGACCAGGCCGCATTCCACTCCATGTGATGAACGTCCACTAACTGATACATCATCTCCGCCACAGCAATCGCAGGATGCGTATCGTTCAATTGAATCGCAATCTTATCTGGTAATTTTTTCCAATCCTTATGTTTGAGCAAAAAGCGATGGAGAATGTCTTGGATAGAAGCTGATACAAAGAAATATTGTTGTTTTAAACGTAGCTCACGACCTGATGCAGAGGCATCATTTGGGTAAAGAACTTTGGATATGCTTTCGGTAACATTTCGACTCTCAACAGCTCGCTCGTAATTCCCTTCATTAAAATACCGAAGATCAAACTCTTTACTTGCCTTCGCTGACCACAAACGTAAATTATTCACCGTTTGGGTGTCATACCCTGGAATCGGCACATCATAAGCCATTGCCACAACAGATTCCGCATCCGCCCAATGGCTCTCATAACCTTTGTCTGTTTCAAATTCGACCACTTGCCCAAAAAACTGCACCGTATAAGTGCTTTCTGGACGTTGAAATTCCCAAATATTGCCATAGCGAAGCCAATTATCTGGATTCTCAATTTGCTGACCTTGATTAATGGACTGTTTGAACATGCCGTACTCATAACGAATACCATAACCTGTCCCTGGAATATCCATGGTCGCCATTGAATCCAGGAAACAGGCCGCTAAACGACCTAAGCCTCCATTGCCTAATGCCGCGTCAGGCTCCATTTCAACCACATTTTCCATTTTGTGGCCTAGGGCATTTAAGCCGTCTCGCACTTCTTTATCCACTCCCAAATTCAAAGCGGCATTGGACAACATACGCCCAATCAGAAATTCTAAAGACAAATAGTAAACTCGCTTGGGATCCTGCTCACCATATGCTTCAACGGTCTTCACCCAACGGTCAATCACATGATCACGCACCGTATAAGCCGTGGTTGAATACCAATCTCGAGGCGTTGCAACTTCATCGGTTTTAAAAATCGAATAAACCAAGTGATTTTGCAGGGCTTGCTTGGCAGGGGTTTTAGCATTGGTCAGGCTAGACAATGTTTCTTTGACCTTAATCACACGTGGGTTTTTAGAGACAGGTGGCGTTTTTTGAGTGGTCATTATTCAATTCTTTATGTAATTTTGCATGCATCAAATTGCAACATTGATTTAATGTTGCAATTTTACCCTAGCAAAAAGCAAGCCTACGCGCTCTTTGGATTTATTTTTTGTGGCTTAAAATAAAAAAGCCCTCTTGGAAACTACCAGAGGGCTTTTTTTAAACCGTAGACAACTAATTAATTAACAAGCTATTCATACGTTTTACAAAACTTGCTGGGTCGTTCAATTGACCCCCTTCCGCAAGTAAAGCTTGGTCAAACAAAACGTAAGCTAAATCATTAAATTTCTTTTCATCAGTTTCCGATTTTAGGCGCTCTACCAAAACATGCGTTGGATTAATTTCTAAAGTGGGTTTGCTTTCAGGCGTTTTTTGCCCAGCGGCTTTAAGCATCCGTTCCAAATTACCAGACAAATCCTGCTCACCAGTCACTAAACAAGCTGGGGAATCTGTCAAACGATGCGTCACACGTACTTCTTTAACTTGCTCACCTAAGGTCTTTTTCACTTTTTCAATGAAATCTTTTGATGCATCCTCTATTTGCTTCTTTGATTCTTTTTCTGCTTCATCCTCAAGCTTACCAAGATCCAAATCACCTTTAGCGATAGATTGTAATTTCTTACCCTCAAACTCTGTCAAACCACCCAACATCCACTCATCCACCCGATCTGATAGCAATAGTACTTCTATGCCTTTTTTACGGAAAATTTCCAAATGTGGGCTATGCTGCGCTGCAGCAAAACTATCGGCCGTGATGTAATAAATCGCCTCTTGACCTTCCTTCATACGTCCGATGTAGTCTTTAAATCCCACAACTTGAGCTTCAGTATCCAAGTGAGTTGAGGCAAAACGAAGTAATCCTGCGATTTTTTCTTTATTGGCAAAATCTTCGCCAGGCCCTTCTTTAAGGACACGGCCAAACTCAGACCAGAAGGTTTGATACTGCTCATGTTTGTTTTCAGCAAGATCTTCAAGCAAGCCTAAAACTTTTTTCACCGAAGCCGCTTTGATTGCATCAATATCCTTTGAGTGTTGCAAGATTTCACGCGATACATTGAGTGGCAAATCTGCTGAATCAATCACACCACGGACGAAACGCAAATATTGAGGCATCAGCTTTTCAGCATCTTCCAAAATAAATACTCGCTTTACATAAAGCTTAATCCCATGACTACGCTCACGATCATACAAATCAAATGGCGCCTTGCTTGGTACATAAAGCAAGGAAATGTATTCCTGATTTCCTTCTACACGGTTATGACTCCAAACCAGTGGGTTTTCAAAGTCATGTGAAACATGTTTATAGAACTCTTGATACTCTTCTTCAGCAATATCGTTTTTAGCACGCGCCCACAATGCTGAGGCTTTATTAACCGTTTCATCCTCATCTGTCGGAACCTGCTCGCCATCCTTCCACTCAGATTTTTTCATCACGATCGGCAAAGTGATATGGTCTGAGTATTTACGAATAATCGACTTTAGTTTCCAATCATTCAGAAACTCATCTTCGCCTTCACGTAAATGCAGCACAATTTCAGTACCACGTGTTTTTCTGTCTGACGGCTCTAGCGTAAAGTCACCCTCACCGGCTGATTCCCATTTGACAGCTTCAGTTTCACCAGCCTTTAATGTGGTCAATGTCACTTTATCTGCAATGATGAAAGCTGAATAAAAACCTACGCCAAATTGACCAATGAGATTGGCGTCTTTTGCTTGATCGCCTGTCAGCGAGTTAAAGAACTCTCTGGTCCCAGATTTAGCAATGGTTCCAATATTCTCAATGACTTCAGCACGGTTCATCCCTATACCGTTATCACAAATAGTAAGCGTGCGTGAGGCTTTATCAAACGCGACCTCTATTTTTAAATCACTATCACCGCCATAAAGACTATTGTCTGAGAGTGCAGAAAACCTTAATTTGTCTGAAGCATCTGAGGCATTAGAGATCAGTTCGCGCAAAACAATTTCTTTATTGCTATAAAGGGAATGAATCATCAGTTGAAGCAGTTGCTTCACTTCTGCTTGGAAACCTAATGTTTCTTTTTGAGATGACGATTTCGCCATAGTTTAAAGCTCCTAAATGAGAGATAAGAAAAACGTTATCATTTAAATGGGGATGGGGATTTTTATTTCAAGAGGACATTTTTATACAATGCATTGATATGTATCAATATCACTAGATCACATAGGACTAGGATTAAAAGCCTACTATTGATCAGGATCTTACAATGTTAAAAGTCTTATTTCATTCATTACCAGGCCAGCTCACCGTAATTTGTATTACGTTGATTTTTATCATCATGGGCTATCTTTGGACTTATTTTTTCAAAAAAAGCCATGAAAAATCTGAAGATTAATTTTTAACTAATTGATTTATGATTACTGAGGCAGCTGCCATGCCAAATGGTGCCGTCACGCACACTGATGATCCATAGCCCGCGCAATTCAAGCCTGTGATCGATTGATCAGCATCACATATTAACGGACTATCAGAACTTGGTTGCATCACCTGCTCGTCTGAATAAATAGCAGGAACCCCAAATTTTATAGCAGCCTTTTGATGACTAGTTGGTGATTTGGGAAATCCATGGTCACGACGTAATTGATTACGTACTTTCGCTAACAAGCGATCACCCTCAACTTGTGATAAATCTGCATATTTGATTTTAGTTGGGTCCAACCTACCACCTGCTCCGCCAACAGTGACTAGTGGAATGTTATTTTTCTTACAATAGGTAATAATCGCCACTTTCGCTTTTGCATCATCAACCGCATCCAAAACTGCATCAAAGCCGCGACTTAGAATATCAGCCACATTTTCTGGACTCACAAAATCTTCTACCTCATGCACGACACATCCAGGATTAATTGCCTTGATACGCATTGCCATTGCCGCCACCTTAGCCATGCCAAACGCCCCATCTAAGGCATGTAACTGACGATTGACATTAGATTCAGCAATGTTATCCAAATCAATTAATGTAAGATTCCCAACCGCACTTCGCGCTAAAGCTTCAGCAGCCCAAGATCCAACCCCTCCAATACCAATGACACAAACATGAGCGGCCTTTAGATTTAACAAGCCTGACTCCCCATATAAACGACGAACGCCGCTAAAGCGACGTTCAAAATCAGGGAGTTCAATATCAACTATCATCAATCTTATTTCTCTAACACTACAAAAGCCGTAGCAAACGCTTTCTCATCAGAAATAGAGAGATGGGCAAACTGAATACTTTTAGCATCTAAACAGGCTTGCAATTCAGGCGCCAAATCAAATACCGGCTTACCCAAATCATCATGCCCAATTCCAATATTTTCAAAAGTGGCCGGTTTGCGAATGCCTGTTCCAAGGGCTTTAGCGAAAGCTTCTTTGGCAGCAAATCGCTTAGCCAAAAAACGTGCTTGAGTATTACTCAGATGAAATTCTTGCATCTCACGCTCACTCAAGACACGTAAGGCGAAATGATCCCCAAACCGATCTAGTGACTCTTGAATTCTGGCCACTTCCACTAAATCAGTCCCAATGCCATAAATCATTTATTTACTGGCCGCCGCTACCATTAGGGTTTTCATTTCACGCACCGCGTATTCCCAACCAACAAACAATGCGTGAGCCACAATCGCATGTCCAATATTAAGTTCTTCAATGCCAGGAATGGCAGCGATTTGATGGACGTTATGAATATTTAATCCATGACCAGCATTGACGACCAACCCCAAAGTTAAAGCATGTGCAGCAGCTTCTTTAATTCGGTTTAATTCTTTTGCCTGTTCAGGCCCGTCGCTATCGGCAAATTTGCCGGTATGAATTTCAATGACGGGCGCACCCGCTTCTTTTGCAGCATTGATTTGGGCGATATCTGGCGCAATGAATAATGAAACGCGTATGCCTGCCTCTGACAAGGTTTTACACACAGCCCTTACGCGAGGCAGATTACCAGCAACTTCTAGCCCTCCCTCTGTTGTTCTTTCCTCCCGACGTTCCGGAACGAGACAAACATCCTGCGGCTTTACCCTAAGAGCAATAGCCACCATCTCATCTGTGACTGCCATTTCAAAATTCATTTTTGTTTGTAGTAATGGGCGAAGCGCAAACACATCTTCATCTTGAATATGGCGCCTATCTTCACGTAAATGCATAGTGATGCTATCTGCGCCTGCTTCTTCAGCACGCAATGCAGCTTGCACTACGCTAGGGTATTGCGTGCCCCTTGCTTGTCGAAGCGTTGCTACGTGATCAACATTCACGCCTAACTTGATATTTACTGGGTTCATCATAAATCTTGCAAATCCATCAAAAGTTGTCTCGTATGTAAGGGTTTATCCCCCAAATAATGCGCGACTAGCAATCGCATTAAATACTTACTTTGCTGCTGAGTCTGAATATCAGAATAGTCATCCTGAGCCATATCAAGCAGGGTTTTCCCTGATAATTGTACGCCATTTTCTTGGTAATCATGCCTGACTGAAACCGGACCAATTTCTGGCACATAGTAATATTGCATTTCAGAAAGAACCATTTCATTTTTAATATTATGGGTCAATGGCACGGCATAACCTAGAGATTGCAATAATCGCAACTCGAACCGTCGTAATATATTTGCTGAGTCATTTCCGGTAACAGAGAGTGAAATAAGGGTTTGAGCATATTCATCGAACAATGCTTCATGGGGATCTTCACGCGGCAAGAGACGTAATAATAATTCGTTGAGATAAAAGCCGCACATAAGCGCCTCACCCTGCAACATCAGCAAACCTGCATACCATTCTAGAGAGTGCAGGGTTTTAAGCTCTAATTTTCCTGACCATGCACCCAATAGAGGCTGAAAAGACTGCAGCATGCCGCGCATCGCTGAGCGAGGCCGCCTTGCACCCTTGGCTACAGCGGAGATTCGACCAAACTCTCGCGTGAACAATTCAACGACAAGACTTGTTTCTTTGAAAGGATACGTATGGAGGACAAAAACCGGCTGATTATCCTGACGAGTATTGCTACTTACTGCCATGAATTAAAAACCTAATAACCTAAACTTTTGAGCGCACGCTCATCATCGGCCCAACCGCCTTTTACTTTAACCCAAGTTTCTAGCCAGACTTTTCCACCAAACAATTTCTCCATATCTTGACGGGCTTCCGTTGAAATTTGTTTCAGCTTATCCCCGCCCTTACCTATCAACATCGGCTTTTGACTTTCTTTGTCCACAATAAACGCCGCATGAATACGACGCAAATTGCCTTCCATTTCAAATTTCTCAATCTCAACAGTGATCCCATATGGGACTTCTTCTCCCAAAAAGCGGAAGGCTTTTTCACGTAGCAATTCAGCTGCCAAAAATCGCTCATTTTTGTCGGTAATTTCATCCTCGCCGTAAATAGGAGCCTGCTCCGGCAAATGGACTCTGACGGCACTTAACAGCTCATCCAAATACAAACTCTTTTTGGCGCTCACTGGAACGATAGCCGCGAATGGAAAAAGTAAATCAAAGTCCTGAATAAGCGGTAGTAAATTACCTTTATCTCCCATCAAGTCGGCTTTATTGACCACCAACAATACTGGCTTATCTTTTGGCAACAAATTCAAGACGATCTTATCGGCCTCACCAAGATGCATAGGTTCGATCACAAACAAAACAACATCCACTTCATTAAGTACCTGGGTCACTGTTTTATTGAGCGTTTTGTTAAGCGCATTAATATGTTTTTGTTGAAATCCAGGAGTATCAACGAACAGGAACTGGGTATCTTGAGTGGTATGAATGCCAAGCAAGCGATGTCGAGTGGTCTGCGCCTTGCGGGAGGTAATACTCAGCTTCATCCCCATAATGTGATTAAGTAGTGTTGATTTTCCAACATTCGGACGACCGACAATGGCAACAGTGCCACAACGGAATGGGATCTTTTGGGTCATATTTAAGCTTTCAAACGTTAGGCTGTGATTTGCTCATAGGCAAGCTTGGCGGCTTCTTGTTCAGCAGCTCTGCGGCTTGTGCCTTCCCCATGAGTAATGATATTGAATTTTGAAACTTTGCATTCGACACGAAAGGTTTGGCAATGCGCTTCACCTTCAATGGCCAAAACTTCATAGTCGGGAACGTCAATTTTTTTAGATTGTAGATATTCTTGTAATAAAGATTTTGGATCTTTACCAATGGATTTAGGGTCAATTTTATCAATTAAAGGGGTAAATAATTTGATGACTACCGCTTGCGCGGCGTCAAACCCTGCATCAAGAAAAACTGCGCCAATAATTGCTTCCAATGCGTCAGCTAATACTGAAGGGCGTCTCCAGCCCCCACTTTTCAACTCGCCCTCACCCAAGCGCAATGCTTCGCCAATGTTGAGCGTGATCGCTAGTTCACCTAAAGTTGGTTCCTTGACTAGATGGGCGCGAAGACGACTTAGGTCGCCTTCGTCTAATTTAGGAAAAACAATATATAACTGACTTGCGATAATAAAGTTAAGTACCCCATCACCTAAAAATTCCAAACGCTCATTATTCACACTACCAAAGCTTCGGTGCGTCAATGCTTGGGTCAATAAAGATTGGTTCTCGAAATCATAACCAATTAAGCGTTGCAATCCAAAGTTAGTATTGTTGGTCATGAGGCGATTTCAAATTAATGAATACTCGTTCCAATGCGTTTGAATTGGTCAAAATTCCACCAAATAAAGAAAGCTTTACCCACTAAATTTTGCTCGGGGACAAAACCCCAATATCGACTATCTCGGCTATTGTCACGGTTGTCGCCCATGGCAAAATAATGGCCTTCCGGCACCTCAAAAGCGCCTTCACGACTCATGCTATTTTCTTCAATTAACACATCATGTTTGACTTCACCCAATTGCTCTTGAAGACGGTTTGCATGCACTTGATTTAGACCAGCACTTTCATAGGAGTAATCATCAATATAGGCCATATCTAGCTTTTGGCCATTAATATAAAGCTGCTTATCTTGGTACAAAATTTTATCGCCAGGCAAACCAACCACGCGTTTTATATAATCAATGGATGGATCTGGCGGATAATGAAAAACAAAGACATCGCCGCGTTTGGGATGATTAACCTCAATAAATGTTGCATTTAAAATAGGCACACGTAGGCCATAAGTAAATTTATTCACTAAAATAAAATCCCCGGCAAGCAAGGTTGGCATCATAGAGCCCGAAGGAATTTTGAATGGCTCTGCGACAAAAGAGCGAATCAAAAATACGATCAAAATTACTGGAAAAAAACTTTTTGAATACTCCACCAGCATTGGGTCTGGAGCGTTAGGTGCGCGATTCTTTCGCAACACAAATTTATCTAGCAACCAGATAAAACCTGTTATCAATAAAACCACGACCATGAATAATGCGAACATCATGCGATTTGCCCTTTAATCTTATTTATCTTCAACTCGTAAAATTGCCAAAAAAGCCTCTTGCGGAATTTCCACATTACCAACTTGTTTCATACGTTTTTTACCCTCTTTTTGCTTCTCAAGCAATTTCTTCTTACGGCTAATATCGCCACCGTAGCATTTGGCCAACACGTTCTTACGCATCGCTTTCACTGTTTCTCGAGCAATAATATTGGCCCCGATTGAAGCTTGAATCGCCACATCAAACATTTGACGAGGAATTAATTCTCGCATTTTAGCAGCCACTTCCCGTCCGCGATAAACAGCGTTTAATCGATGTACAATTAATGAAAGTGCATCTACACGATCGCCATTCACCATAATATCCAGCTTAACTAAATCCGCAGCTCGAAATTCTAAAAATTCATAATCCATAGAAGCATAACCACGCGAGACTGATTTGAGCTTATCAAAGAAATCAAGCACCACTTCATTTAAGGGCATTTCATAACTCAACATCACTTGCCTACCCATATATTGCATGTTTTTTTGCATGCCACGCTTACCCGTGCATAAGGTCATGACAGGTCCAACGTAATCTTGCGGCATGAGCAAGTTAATATTGATCATGGGCTCACGAATTTCTTCGATGCGTGATGGCTCTGGCAATCGGGAAGGATTTTCAATTTGAACGACTTCCCCTGACTTCAGCAACAACTCATAGACGACCGTAGGAGCCGTCGTAATCAAATCCATATCATATTCGCGCTCAAGACGCTCCTGCACAATCTCCATGTGCAACAAACCCAAGAAGCCGCAACGGAATCCAAAACCTAACGCAGTTGAGTTTTCAGGTTCAAACTGCAATGACGCATCATTTAAACGTAGTTTTTCCAAGGCGCTTCGCAAGGCCTCAAACTGGTTTGATTCAACTGGATAAAGCCCAGCAAAAACCTGTGGCTGGACTTCTTTAAAACCAGGGAGCGCTTCAGAGGCAGGCTTGTCAGCCAAAGTGACGGTATCACCTACTTTTGCGCTCGTTAATTCTTTAATACCTGCAATGATAAAACCCACTTCGCCGGCAGACAGTGATGACTTTTGAAATGATTTAGGGGTGAATACCCCAACTTCTTCACAGAGATGAACTGCACCTGTTGCCATTAAACGAATTTTATCTTTAGGCTTCAGCACTCCGTCCACAACGCGAACCAGCATGACCACACCAACATAGTTGTCAAACCATGAGTCGATAATTAAGGCCTTGAGTGGCTTAGCAACGTCTCCCCTTGGCGCGGGCACTCTTGCAACCACCGCTTCAAGGACATCGCGCACCCCCTCACCCGTTTTAGCAGAGCATCGAACTGCATTTTGGGCTTCTATGCCAATCACATCTTCAATCTCTTGAATGACACGATCAGGGTCTGCAGATGGCAAATCAATTTTATTGAGAACGGAAGTGACTTCGACGCCCAAATCTAGCGCGGTATAACAATTTGCGACACTTTGAGCCTCAACGCCTTGACTGGCATCGACCACAAGCAAAGCCCCTTCACAGGCGGACAATGAGCGACTCACTTCATATGAGAAATCCACGTGACCTGGCGTATCAATCAAATTCAGTTGATAAATCTGGCCATCTAATGCGGTATATTTTAAAGCCGCGGTTTGCGCTTTAATTGTAATCCCACGCTCTCGTTCCAAATCCATAGAGTCTAGCACTTGCGATTCCATCTCACGGTCAGATAAGCCCCCGCATAATTGGATAATACGATCGGCTAGCGTCGACTTCCCGTGGTCAATGTGAGCGATAATGGAAAAGTTACGAATATTGTTCATAGATTCAGTGCAAAAATTATAACAACAAGGGCGCCTAAGCGCCCTTGCAACGTTCTACTATTGTTTGATTTTACAGTAATTAAGCCATGAGCACCATGAGATGCTCAATCCAGCTTACTTGGCGTCAGCAACTTTAACTGGAACATACAAAGTACTATCACCTCGCTGCACTAGCACTGCCACTGTCTTACCATTAGGAATGGCAGCAAGCACTTTATTAAAACGCTCTATGGTTGGCACTTCATTATTGTTGATTCCAAGCACCACATCACCTCGACGAATGCCTGATAATGCTGCACTGCCTTGTGATTCAGTCACTAACAATCCAGTTTTACCATTTAAACTCTTTTTCTGCTGAGGCGTTAACTCGCGCAAGGCTAATCCGATCCGATTAATCTCTGGCTTAGCAGTCCCTTTATTTTGTGAAAGAACGTCATCTTTTTCAGATGGCGCTTCCCCAACGGTAACGGAAAGAGTTTTCAGCGCCCCTTTATGGAAAACTTCAGCATTCACTGTTTTTCCAGGCTTTACTGAACCTACAGCGCGGGGTAAATCGGATGATGAGTTAATTGCTTTTCCATCAAATTTTAAAATCACATCGCCAGCTTCAACACCGCCTTTGTCAGCAGGACCACTCTTCTCGACCCCCGCGACAAGCGCGCCGTTATTATTTTTCATGCCAAACGAATCTGCTAATTCCTTAGTAATTTCTTGAATTGAAACTCCAAGCCAACCACGAGAAATTTTTCCACCGGCTTTTAACTGGTTTGAGATATCAACCGCCACGTCAATCGGAATCGCAAAAGACAAGCCCATTGAGCCTCCACTGCGGCTATATATTTGCGAGTTAATCCCAACTACTTCACCTTTTAAATTAAAGAGTGGTCCACCTGAGTTTCCTGGATTAATTGCTACGTCAGTTTGGATAAAGGGAACAAAATTCTCTTGAGGCAATGCACGACCTTTGGCGCTTACAATGCCTGCTGTCATTGTATTTTCGAGGCCAAATGGGGAGCCAATTGCAGCAACCCATTCTCCAACTTTTAGTTGGTTTGGATCACCAATTGAGACCTTAGGTAAGCCAGTCGCATCAATTTTAAGCAATGCAATATCGGTGCGGCGGTCTGCGCCAATTATTTTAGCTTTATATTCTCGTCGATCTGATAATTTAACAATCACCTCATCGGCCTCATTGACCACGTGCGCATTCGTTAAAATATAACCATCTGCACTAATAATAAAACCGGATCCTAATGATTGAGATTTATAGTCCTGTTGAGGCGCTTGCCCCTGCCCTCTTGGCATACCAGGCATAGGTAAACCAAATCGACGAAATAATTCATTAAACTGTTCATCGTCTTGCATCCCCCCAAAAGGGTTACCAGCGCCCTGAACTACTTGGGTAACACTAATATTGACGACTGATGGTCCTTGCTTTTCTGCCAACTCTGTAAAGTCCGGCAATTCTTTTGCGAAAGCTGTTCCAGCAAGCGCAAGCAAAAGTGTAGAAATTGTGACTAATTTTTTGATCATATTTTCTCCTTTGTTTACATTGAAAATTAAATTTAATGCTTAGATGATGACTCGGCCAATCGCAATATTACTGGGCGATATTGCGGATTAATAGTTGTAAATTGATTGTGGCCTTTCAACCATAAATAACCCACAAACAAGCCCATTAATGCACCAACAGCGACATTTCGATCTTGATGCAGAGGGTCCGCAAAAATGGTGCTGCCTATAACCGCCCCAACAATGAGGAGCGTTAAAGGAATTCCATACACTGCAAAAGAGCTCCATAAAAGCGCCCCCTCCTCGAGTCCAACTACAACGACTTCATCGACCTTTGCGTTGACACTATTTTTTGCCTTAAAAATACTCGGCCGATGGCCAAACAGTTTTCCCCAAATAGAAATACCGCAACCTCTAGATTGGCCGCATAAGCCACAAGGTTTGTTGCGAATAATTTCTAGGCTAGCAACATCTTGGTCGATGCTAATAACAATCGCGTTTTCTTCAATCATGTTTAGTTTTAATGCTAGAAAAATAGTGTGTCATTGTGAATGACTTTGAATTTTATTGCTGTAAATTTATTAGCTATTTCTTACTCTTGAAGTTTACAACATTTGCAAATTGCATGACAGCGCTTTCCGGCACTTCCCCCACCACCATAATTTGATGACCATCCTCCACTAAGCCATAAAAATTGGTCGCCCCTACAACGGCATGTCCAACTTTAGGGCGCCCGCCTTTAACAATGGGTTCAATAAAAACCGAAATAGAAGCTAAGCCATCTGAAAAAATCATTTGCGTCATCAGTCCAGTTTTGCCCTGGGCCGGCTGCTTCACCTGATCCACTTTACGATAACCCGTTGGAAGTTGTGCTACATCCCAATCCATTTCAGAATCACTCACTTTTGCTGGGGCATCTTGGTCCATTTCATACGATTTACTTGGATCAAACTTTGGCTTAAACCAATCCATATTTTGGTCATCCATCAGTGTAAGCTGGCTGAACGCAATTTGCTCTAACCCATCACCATGTTCGCTTAAAGTCATTGTTTTAAGTAACAAGCCATATTCTCTATCCAACCAGAATCTATAACCATAACGCATTTGATCACGCGGAGATAAATTGACCACAAATGCATCACGCCCACCGATTCTTTCTGTTCCCGCATTTTTTGCTTGGTAGCTAGCTTTTAGTGCGGCCAAATTACTTGGCAACAATGCAGGGAACATATTTTGTCCCCGCTTTTTTTCGATCATGATTTTTTCGTTTTTTGGACTAAAAATGGCAACATCAGACCCCTGACTTAAAACCTCACGCGGCGCACCATCTAAAACTACCATACGCGCGTATTCCCCTTGCCCATAATTCATGTGCGTCAGTTGAACAGACTTTGAAGCGTTACCCGACTGATAAACAAAGACGCCTTTATAGCTAAGTTCACGGGCTGCTTGTGAAGCTTTTTGCAACATTAACCACGGATCATCCTGGCCAGCAAAAGCATTGCTGGCAAATAAAGCAAATAGGCAAATCAACCCTCTAATCAATGTCGCTTTATTCAGCATTATTTTTCTTGAATAAACGATGCTGATTGAATGAAATAAGCGGTATTACTTGGCGACATCGACTGATGTGCTAACAAATACTCAGATGGCAGATTTTGTGCGATTTCGATCGGTGCATTTTTAGCTTCTTGTGTTTGTTGGTGCATGATAACCAAACTCACAAAAAATATAGCGGCCACTGAAGCGGCTAACGACCATACCTGAGGTGTATTTCTCAGCAAAGTGGCCTTAGGCGCCATCACGACAGGCTGTTTAGCGATTTCTTGCATGACGCGCGATGTCATTCCCGGCGCAAGGACATTATTGCCGCGCATCACATCACCGATGACATGGTAAATGTCCCAGCTTTTAGCTGCTTCGCCGTTTGTTTTTAAGGCCGTCATCAAGTACTCAGCATCTTCAAGCGCTAAGTCACCATCCATTAAAGCTGAAATTTTTTCTTTCAATTTAATTCTCCTACATTAGTCATAATTCTGATTACCATCTTTTGTCGTCTGGCGTATCAAGCAAAGGTCTAAGCTTTAAAGCGATCGTTTCACGGGCTCGAAAAATTCGTGATCGTACGGTACCAATTGGGCAAGCCATCAGGGTCGCAATCTCTTCGTAGCTTAACCCTTCAATCTCACGCAAAGTGATTGCGGTACGAAGCTCATCAGGGAGTGACATGACCGTTTCATTAACCGTCTTGGCAATCTCTTTAGTCATTAATTCTGTTTCAGGCGTCTCAGCAGTGCGAAGCTCATCCGCATCTTCGAAATTTTCTGCATCTTCAATTTCGATGTCATGACTGACCTGAGGTCGGCGGCCTAATGAAACTAAATAATTCTTGGCAGTGTTAATCCCAATACGGTAAAGCCAAGTATAAAAAGCGCTATCCCCCCTAAAGTTTGGCAATGCTCGATAGGCTTTAATAAATGATTCCTGGACAACATCTTCAACTTCAGCTTGATCTCGAATCATTCTAGACAATAAACGACCCAGCTTTCTTTGATATTTCTCAACTAACATACCAAAAGCTTTTTGGTCTCCTCGCTGAGCACGTTCAACCAAGGCTTGATCAATTTCACGGTTACCCGGTACTTGTCCTTCCCCAGCATTGCTATTTGACGTGCCGCTCATATTGCCGATGCTCTCCGATTGATTAATAGTGATTTTTGTTTGAGTATAACTCGCTGCACTTGTATCAACGAAACCAAGTTGAGAGATTTCTACAAAATTTTTAATTTTCATCAGGTTTTGCCTCCCTAGCCTTTTAATATGTAGCCATGACAAACAGACAACGCTAAACTGATCTAAGTTCAATGCAATGGATTCATATGCAGCATTTTGATGTTTTAATTATTGGTAGTGGCTTAGCTGGATTAACAGTAGCCCTTAAAGTTGCTTCAGAAAAAAAAGTATGCTTAGTTAGCAAGCGTAAAATTAATGACAATTCAAGCAATTGGGCGCAGGGTGGGATCGCCGCAGTGCTTACAAGCGACGATTCAATTGAAGCGCATATTCAAGATACACTAATCGCTGGCGCTGGACTTTGCGACCAGGAAGTCACTAGGCAAGTTGCCAGCCATGCACGTGAAACTGTGGAATGGCTCATTGCGCAGGGCGTTCCTTTTACACGTGAAGACGATGGAAGCGGCTACCACCTGACGCGTGAAGGCGGACATAGTCATAGACGCATTATTCATGCTGCTGATGCAACGGGTAAAGCGGTACAACAAACATTAGCTGAGCAAGTATTAAACAATCCAAACATCACCGTACTTGAGGATCATATTGCCGTAGATTTAATTACCTCAAGAAAAGCAGGCATTGGTTCACCAGAAGATAACGCCGCGTGCTTGGGTGCATACGTTCTAAACAATAAAAGTGGCAAGGTCGTGACCATTGGTGCCCAACACACGGTGTTGGCAACCGGAGGGGCAGGGAAAGTTTATCTTTACACCACCAACCCAGACGTAAGCACCGGTGATGGAGTTGCCATGGCATGGCGAGCTGGCTGCCGAGTGGCCAATATGGAATTCGTGCAATTCCATCCAACCTGTTTATTCCATCCCAAAGCGAAATCATTTTTAATTACTGAAGCAGTGCGTGGTGAAGGTGGGATTTTAAAATTGCCCAATGGGTCCACCTTTATGCAGCACTACCATGAACGTAGTGAGCTTGCCCCTAGAGATGTTGTAGCAAGAGCCATTGACTTTGAAATGAAAAAGCGTGGATTAGATTGCGTATTTCTAGACATTTCACACAAACCAGCAGATTTTATTATTTCACATTTTCCGACCATTTACCGGCGCTGTATGGAGCTTGGGATTGATATTACTAAGGAAGCTATTCCAGTAGTCCCAGCAGCGCACTATAACTGCGGCGGCGTGATGACTGACCATACTGGCCGCACCGATCTGGCTAACTTATATGCAATTGGCGAAACAGCTTGCACTGGCTTGCACGGTGCAAACCGCCTTGCCAGCAATTCTCTCTTAGAGTGCATGGTGTTTGGGCAAGCTGCTGCTAACTGTATCTTAGCTGAACCTATAAAGCTGGAGGTTGCATTACCTTACTGGGATGAAAGTCGCGTGACTGACGCTGATGAGGAAGTGATTATCACCCATAACTGGAACGAACTGAGACGTTTTATGTGGAACTACGTGGGGATCGTACGCACCAATAAACGTCTTACACGAGCGATGCATCGGATCAACTTACTTCACGATGAGGTAAACGAGTTTTATAGTAATTTTCGGGTAAGCAATAATCTCATTGAATTACGTAACTTATTACAAGTCGCTGAACTCATTGTGCGGAGTGCCATGGATCGCCATGAAAGCCGAGGATTGCATTACAGTAAGGATTACCAATCCATGTTGGATATTGCAGTGCCGACCGTCTTAGAGCCTTTAAATTACTTTAGCTTGTTAGACAAAGACCACAAGCATTAGGCTAAGTATTAATTTTAGCTTGCATACAATGAATGTAAAGCTCTGAGTTTGGAGGTTGTCCATTTCGCTGCGCTTGCCAAATGCTTTCTGCTAAACAATCCATCAAATCATGCTGCGCCCCCGATTCATTCCCATGCTTAATTTTCAAAGCTTGGTAAGCATCAGCAATACCAATAGGCTGATTAATAGCCACCTGTTCCAATACTGATAAATGTAAACTCATGTGCAGAAATGGATTGGTTTCACCCATCTCAGGAAAGTAAGCCTGCTCCATATAACGCTCTGGCGCATCTAAGACGAGATGATATTCTGGATGCATTTGTATGACTTGCAAGGCAATGACCTCCAAATCTGTCAATGCTTGCTGATTTTTATATTTTGCCCAAGCATCAAAAAAGAACTGACGGACCTGGTCACGACTAGGATTAAAGAGTGCCATATAAATTAAGCTGCCTTCGCCTTATATTCACATAAATCTCGAATCACACACTCCCCACATTTAGGCTGCCGTGCAATGCATGTGTAACGCCCGTGCAAAATCAACAAATGGTGTGCGTCCTGAATAAAGTCTTTGGGAACCGTTTTTATCAGTTTCAATTCCACCATCAGCGGAGTTTTGCCTGGTGCTAAGCCTGTACGATTTCCGATACGAAAAATATGGGTATCGACAGCAATTGTGGGGTGACCAAAAGCAGTATTCAAAATGACATTCGCAGTCTTGCGCCCAACGCCTGGTAACAGCTCCAGCGCTTCTCGGGTATCTGGCACCTCACTATTATGGCGCTCCATCAAAATCTGGCACGTTGCAATGATATTTTTGGCTTTGCTGTGATAAAGACCTATGGTTTTAATATACCGCTCCAGCCCTTCCACGCCCAACGCAAAAATAGCAGAAGGTGTATTTGCAACAGGATATAGCTTAGCTGTCGCTAGATTCACACCTTTATCCGTTGATTGCGCTGACAAGATCACCGCAATCAACAATTCAAAAACACTTTGATGATTGAGTTCAGTTTTAGGCTCGGGAATGTCAATGGCTAATCGACGAAAGATCTCATAGCGCTTTTCAGCATTCATTTAAAATACGAGGGAATTTAGTGTGTTGCGAGTTGAGGTGCAACTGACATTGCAGCCTCCCTCGCAGCTTTACGTTGAGCCAGCCAATTACGAGTTGCAATTAAAGAGGCCAAACCAATAAAGGCACCAGGCGGTAAGATTGCAAGCAAAAAACCATGGTAATCAGGAATGATGGTCAATATCATAGATTTTGCAGATGGGCCAAACACTAAATCAATGCCCGAAAACAAGGTCCCTTTTCCTATAATCTCTCTGATGCCACCAAGCGTTGCCAGTACTAAGGACAAGCCAAATCCCATCATAAATCCATCTAAAGCTGATGGCACAACAGGATTCTTTGCCGCAAAAGCCTCAACACGCGCAAGCACAATACAATTCGTCACAATCAGCGGGATAAAAATGCCTAAAACAGCATGCAAACTCTGTAAATAAGCATGCATCGACAAGTCAATAATGGTGACCAAAGCAGCAATAATCAAAATAAAGACCGGAATGCGTATTTCAGTTGGCACCCACTGACGGATCGGGGCAACGCTAGCATTGCTGGCTGCCATCACCACCGCTGTCATCACACCCAAACTAAATCCATTCACCAGACTCACCGTCATGGCTAATGTTGGACATAAACCCAACAATTGGACTAGGCCAGGATTTTGTTTCCACAATCCATTTCCTACGATGTCACCGTAAAAGACTTTAGGTGAACTCTTTTCTTCTACTTGAGCCCCTTGGGCGACTTCTTGATTAGCTTCACTCATCTTATTTCCTCTATGCGGTTGACGAACTACTGCGTCAACGCCTGACCCGATGGGGTTTCAAAAATTATTTGTTGATGCGCCTGATAGAACTTAAGTACTTTATGCACCGCTTTAATCACCGCACGCGGTGTAATCGTTGCGCCAGTCGTAAAATCAAATTGGCCCCCATCTTTTTTTACCAACCAAGCTTCATCGTTTGTTTTTTCAAGGGACTGGGTATCAAAGTTTTTGATCCAATTGCTATGAGCTATATCTATGTAATCTCCCAATCCAGGGGTTTCTTTGTGGTCTAAAACACGGACACCCACAATTTCACCAGAGAATTTTATCGCGACAAGAAGTTTAATATCTCCGCTATAACCATCGGGTGCGGTGGCTTCTAGAATCACAGCGGAAGGCTCACCTTTTACTCGTGCACGATGAATCATCGTTTCATCACGATTAGCTAAGTCGCCACCGCTTGCAAGCTTAACCGCATCTTGTAGTAAATCATTGTCGTACAAATCGGCAGGTAGAATTTGTCCAAACAAACTCATCCGCACAGCAGCTTCAGCTTTTGAAATAGGCGCTTTTGTCGTGTGATGAATAATTGCTAGGCTTAATGTCCCTACTACTGTGAATGCAATCATGATCCATGCCGTTTTGATCGCATGATTTAAGATGGCTTTATTCATTTCTGATGCCCAAATACACGTGGCTGTGTCCACGCATCAATGAGAGGAACGCACATGTTCATTAACAATACTGAGAATGCAACCCCATCAGGATAGCCCCCATAAACCCGAATTAAATAAGTCAGCACTGCGATACCAGCCGCAAAGACTAGCTTACCTTTTGGAGTGGTTGGGCCGCTGACAGGATCAGTAATGATGAAAAATGCACCCAACATTGAAGCCCCAGTAAATAGATGGAATAGCGGATTCGCGAAACGCGTCGGATCTGCCAAATAGAATGCTCCAGCCATCAACGCTAACACCGCTAGGAATGCAATTGGAAGATGCCACGTAATCAAGCGTTGTTGGAGCAAATAGAGCCCACCGATCAAATAAGCCCCAACAATCAACTCACCCCCCTTGGCCCCCAAAAGTCCAAACTGAGCTGCTGAGACAATATCTTGTACGGAATGATGCAACGTTAGCTGAGTTTTTAAATAATCTAGGGGCGTTGCCATACTCACCGCATCAAGATTCATACTGTTACTTGCACCGAAAATATATTCTAGCTGGTTTGCAAAACTCAATTTTGCTTGTGCCAATTCAATCGGGGCTGGCCAATGCGTCATGATCACAGGAAAGGAGATCAATAAAACCGCATAGCCCACCATAGCGGGATTGAATGGGTTATAGCCCAATCCTCCATAAAGCTGTTTGGCAATGACAATTGCAAAGAAAGTGCCTACTACCACTAACCACCAAGGGGCCAATGGTGGAAGTGAAAGTGCTAATAACCATGCGGTGAGCAAAGCACTTCCGTCCATCAAAAATGGCTTAATTGGACGATTGCGCAACTTAAGCATCAAAGCTTCGGCAGATAAAGCGGTAATAGACGCTAATGTCAGCATCACCAAAATACTGGGGCCAAACACCCATACATAGGCAGCGACAGCTGGCAAAAGCGCAAGGAGCACCTTAATCATGATGACACTAACACTTGGTGCGCTAGTTAAATAAGGGGATCGACTCATTTTTCATCCTGTGAGCTAGCTTGTTCATTAACGGCAATCTTTGCGGCCTCACGTCTTGCATCGATCTCTGTCATTTCAGCCTGTACTGAAGGGGAAGGATCGCTCACATTTTGTGGGGCCAATGATTTTTTTTGCGCTTTTGCACGTTCTATCGCGGCAGCGATCGCTGCTTTTTTTGCTTCCATGGCAGGATCATCAACGCTAATAGGCGTCTCATTTGTTGATGCTTTATCAGCTTCAACTTTCGCGCCTACTGCTTTTTGTGCATGCTTTACTGCACGTTCTTGTTTTTCACGCTCAATCCGCATTAATCGGAATTCATTACGTTCACGGGCTAAATCAGCCGCCTCTTTTGAGCGGTCCTGAGCAATAATTTCACTCTTTGCAAATCGATAATATTGCACTAAAGGAATATTACTTGGGCACGCATAAGTACAACAGCCGCATTCAATACAATCAAATAACTTATATTCACGGGCTTTTTCTAAATTACTCGATTTAGAAAACCAATATAACTCTTGTGGTTGCAAGCTCACAGGACAAACGTCTGCACAACGAGCACAGCGAATGCATGGCATTGCAGGGGGTGCCGGTGCAAATAAATTCGGTGAGCTGACGATAATACAATTTGCCGCTTTTGTAATTGGCACATCAGCAGAGGGCAAGCTAAAGCCCATCATTGGTCCACCCATGATGTAATCGTTTGTTCCAGCCAAAGCGCCACCAGCGGCCTGTATCAAATCAGTAACTGGCGTACCAAAAAGCACTTCATAATTAGCTGGCTTTTTTACATTTCCTGTGATGGTCACAATGCGTGATAAAGCGGGCTCACCATGATCAAAATAACGATGCAATGCCAATAAGGTGGCAACATTAAAACATTGCAACCCAACCTCTGTTGAACGCTTATCTGCAGGCACCTCTATCCCAGTGAGCAAACGAATAAGCTGGCGTGCATCGCCACTTGGATACTGAGTTGGGACGACGATCACTTTAAGGGTAACTTCTTGATTCAATGGACTTGAAGCACAAGCCAAACGCATTGCTTCAGCAGCTTCTGGCTTGTTGTCTTCAATCCCAATTAAGCATTCTTTTGCCCCTAATAAATATTGGGCAACTTCAATTCCCCTAAGAATTTGCTCTGCCCGCTCACGCATCAACATATCATCGCAAGTGATGTAGGGTTCGCACTCTGCAGCATTAATGACCAAGGTGTTTACATGGGTTCTAGCACTAGTTCTTAACTTGACTTGCGTTGGAAAAGCCGCGCCGCCAAGACCCACTATGCCTGATTTTTTAAGGCTCTCGAGCAACTGTGTTTTGTCTTGGGTGCGCCAATCCAACGATAAATGCGCAATCCATTCATCCTTGCCATCTACATCAATGATTAAGCATCGATCAGGCAATCCTGACGGGTGTGGAATTAAGGCGTCTTCAATCGCCGCAATTGTCCCTGAAGTCGGCGCATGAATCGCTGCTGAAATGTTACCTTCAGCTTCAGCTAACAACTGGCCTTTAAGCACCGTGTCTCCGACGTTCACCAAGATCTTTGGTAAGGTGCCGACATGTTGGCGAAGAGGTAGCACTAAACGCTTGGGAAGCGCCAGATAGCCGATAGGTTGACTGCTAGACTCTTGTTTATGCTCCGGCGGATGAACGCCACCAGTGACGGCAACCTGTGCATCACTAAAACCAAGACCTTGCTTCACAATATTGAATAGGGAACTCATGTCACTTAATGCCTCATCCCAGCTTGGCTATTATGGGCAGGATTTATCGGTTTAATTTCAAATACGGGATAACGCCATTTCCAGTTATCTGGGGATTCAGCAATAGGTTCCATGGTGATGCAATCAACAGGGCAAGGTGCAAGGCATAACTCACACCCAGTGCACTCTGAAGCAATCACCGTGTGCATATGTTTCGCTGCACCTAAAATGGCATCAACCGGGCAAGCTTGGATACACAGGGTACAGCCAATACATGTCATCTCATCAATTAAGGCGACTGATTTAGGTTTTGTTAACCCATGCTCAGCATTAAGTGGTTTATATTCAACCCCCATTAAATCAGCCAAGGCATGCGCGCCAGCATCTCCACCTGGCGGGCATTGATTAATATCGGCCTCCCCAGCAGCAATTGCAGTGGCATAAGGTTTGCAGCCAGGAAAGCCGCATTGACCACATTGTGTTTGCGGCAAGATTGCATCGATACGTGCGACCAAGGGGTCACCTTCGACTTTGAATTTCAGTGCTGAATAGCCTAGCAAAACACCAAGCACAAGCGCCAAGCCTATCATGACATAAACTGCTGTGAACATTAGCGCACAAGCCCCGCAAAACCCATAAAGGCCAGACTCATTAAGCCACCAGTGACCATTGCAATGGCCGCACCTTGAAAGATTGATGGCACATCCGCCGCCTCCAAACGCTCACGCATCGAAGCAAACAGAATGAGGACCAATGAAAACCCCATTGCACCGCCAAAGCCAAATACTAAAGACTCAAATAAGTTATGTTTTTGTTGGACGTTTAACAAAGGAATGCCAAGGACGGCACAATTGGTAGTGATTAGAGGTAAATAAATACCCAGAACCTGATATAAAACGGGTGAATTCTTTTCCATCCACATCTCAGTGAATTGCACCACGCCCGCGATTACCACAATGAATGAAACTGTGCGTAAGTAGAACAGGTCTGTCCCCAGCAAATACTCACTAATGAAATAACTTGTCCCTGATCCAATCGTCAATACAAAAGCCGTCGCCATGGCCATGGCAACTGACGCCTCAAGTTTTTTAGATACTCCCATAAATGGGCATAAGCCTAAAATTTTGACTAACACAATGTTATTCACCAGGGCAGCGCCAATGAACAGCAAAATATAGTTTTGTACCATGGTCTCTACTTAAGATTTAAGTGTTGGATTAAAAATGGATGATTATACAGCGTTTATACCCTCTCGTTCAAAGTGGGCGGGGATATTCGCAGGAATTCAGTGCTCCATAATAAATCGAAAAAGCGATCTTCCAAATCGCATTTGCTTATAACTTTATAAGGACTCATGATAAAGACAATAATTCCATCAATAAGCTGAATAAAACATATTCTAGTTAGCACGCTTTCAGTTAAAATAAGGCGATTTAATTAATTTGTCAGGTTTTAATCATGCTGCAAGGCAGTTTTGTCGCTATCGTTACACCCATGCATGCGGACGGTAGCCTTGATATCCCATCACTACATCAACTCATTGATGTTCAAATCAATGCAGGCACAGATGGTATCGTTATCGTTGGCACCACCGGTGAGTCTCCAACCGTGGATTATGATGAACACCGTGCACTGATTAAAACAACCGTAGACTACGTTGCTGGCCGAGTTGCTGTAATTGCGGGCACCGGTGCCAATTCAACACGTGAAGCTATTGAACTCACGCAAGCCGCAAAAGCGCTAGGCGCAGATGCTTGCTTGCTCGTTGCCCCATATTACAATAAGCCAACGCAAGAAGGCTTGTATCAACACTACCGAACAGTCGCTGAAGCTGTAGACATTGACCAAATCTTGTACAACGTACCTGGTCGCACCGGGGTGGATATCAGCAATGATACAACGCTTCGACTTGCAGCAATCTCCAATATCGTAGGCATTAAAGATGCCACTGGCAGCATAGAACGCGGCGCAGATTTAATCATCAGAGCGCCTAAGGATTTTGCAATTTATAGTGGTGATGATGCCAGTGGGATGGCGTTGATGTTGATTGGCGGCAAAGGGGTCATTTCAGTGACCGCAAACGTAGCCCCAAAACTGATGCATGAAATGTGTATCGCGGCAATGACTGGAAAAATTGCTGAGGCTTGCGCAATCAACGCAAAATTATTCCCGCTACATCAAAAGTTATTTGTGGAAGCAAACCCAATTCCTGTGAAATGGGTTCTAAACCAAATGGGCTTAATTGGCACTGGCATTCGGCTTCCCTTGGTTCCACTTTCTGAATCGCATCATCAGACACTGTTAAATGCAATGAAAAGCGCTAACATATCAATTAACTAAAGAATGACATTAAGAGAATCTGCATGAATCAAAATAAAATCAAGACGATCATTCTAGCCAGCTTATTCACGCTAGGCTTAAGTGGTTGTGACTCTATCCCATTCATGAACAACACCCCTGATTACAAGGGTGCTGGGCGATCAAGACCTTTAGAAGTGCCTCCAGACCTGACTTCCATCTCATCGAATGACACCTATACCGTGCCAGGTGGGTCGACAACATACTCTGAGTTCAGCCAAGGCCAAGACAACCCCGCTGAAAAAGAAAAAATTCTACCCACCCCAGAAAGTGTGCATTTAGAACGCGCGGGATCACAACGCTGGTTAGTCGTCGATGCCGCACCTGAAAAAGTATGGCCAGTCATTCGCGAATTCTGGGCGGATCTTGGTTTTGCGGTGCGTGTAGAAAATACAGATACCGGAGTGATGGAAACTGAATGGGTTGACCCGAGCAGTCTGACCAAAGACGACAAAGGAAATTATTTAGATAAATTCCAGGGCTGGCTAGACAGGCTGAACACGCTGGCCAATCGGCAAAAGTTTCGAACGCGTCTCGATCGAGGCAATGACCAAAACACGACTGAAATTTACATGAGTCACCGTGCCGTGTCCGATACGCCGGACGACGGGAAAGTTAAAGTGAGAACTGGCTATGGTGATATTGATCAGGGCTATGCACCAAAAAACCAAGCAAGAACTCGCGCAGATCAAGAGCGTGCTGATGGTGAAGATTTAGATGCCGAATTACTGCGTCGTTTAATGGTGAAATTAGGGATTGAAGATCAAAAATCTCACTCCATTATGGCAAATAACACGACTCAACTTCGTGCATCCATTAATAAAGCCGCTGATGGCGCATTAACATTAGCCGTTAATGATGAATTTGATCGTGCCTGGAGGCGTGTAGGCCTAGCGTTAGATCGAGTGGGGTTCGTTGTAGAGGACAAAAATCGTTCCAACGGCATTTATTTTGTTCGCTATACAGATGTTGATATTGATACTTCGTCCAAAGAGAAAAAAGGCTTACTCGATAGCCTGAAATTCTGGGGTGACGATAAGAAAGAAGAGAAGAAACCAGAAGCGGTCTCAGAGCCAGTTAAAGAAGGGACTTCACTGACTGAGAAGCTCAAGTTCTGGAAACCTGCAGAGACTACGACAGTAGACCCCTCGAAACAGTATCGCGTCAAAGTAGAAGAAAATACTAGCACTGGTTCTAAAGTATCGGTTGTTGATAAAGAAGGTAATTTAAACAAATCGAATACGGCCAAGGTGATTATTAACCTACTTTACGATCAACTAAAATAGTCTACTCTCAGGCGCAATGAGGTTTTCCTCAATTGGAAGTGGCAGTGCGGGCAATGGCCTAGTTGTAGAACAACACTCAACTAGGCTTTTGCTGGATTGCGGATTCGGCCTACGTGATGCAGAGAACCGACTCGCACGTATCAATCTATCCCCAGAACAAATCACAGGCATATTGATTACCCACGAGCATGAAGATCATGCGGGCGGCGCATTCAAGCTAGCCAAAAAATACAACATTTCCGTATGGTTAACGCACGGCACCTTCAAAATGTTGGAGCGCACCCTACCAAAAGAACCGATTGATATTCGTATCATTAATAGTCACACAGCATTTAATATTAATGACATTGAGGTTAGCCCATATCCGGTTCCACACGACGCACGCGAACCCATTCAATACACTTTTTCGAATGGCGACAAAAAACTAGGTGTTTTAACGGATACAGGATGCTCGACACCACACATACTAGAGATGCTAAGTGGGTGTCACGGCTTAGTCTTAGAGTGTAATCATGATCTAGATATGTTGATGAACGGCATCTATCCTCATTCACTTAAGCAACGAGTGAGTGGCCGACTGGGTCATTTAGATAATAAAGCCTCAGCTGACATTTTAAGTAAGCTAGATAATCGTCAATTGACCCATATTGTTGCTGCGCATTTAAGTGAAAAAAACAACACACCAGATTTAGCGATTAGCGCCCTTAGCGATGCGCTTAAATGCGAAAAGAACTGGATAGGCATCGCCAGCCAAGAGACTGGCTTTGATTGGCGAGAAATTTAAACGGTTAAGCAGAAAACAAAAAAGCCGACTAAAAGTCGGCTTTTTTGTTGAGTTTAAACTAGTTAACTAGCTTTAGACTCGTGCTAAATTACTTAGCAGCAGCGTCAGCAGCTGGAGCAGCTTCTGCAGGAGCAGCAGCAGCGTCAGCAGCAGGAGCAGCAGCATCAGCAGCTGGAGCAGCTTCAGCAGCAGGAGCAGCATCAGCAGCAGGAGCAGCTTCTTCTTTTTGACCACAAGCAGTTAAAGCAAGAGCTAGCAAAGCAGCAATCAGAGCAGAACGTGTCATTTTAAAATCCCTTAACAATATAAAAAAATAAACCATTTACGGCGCTCAATTAAACACCGAGTGAGAAAATTTTACCAGCATCCCTCAAAAAAAACACTACTTTTTTAACAATTAATGCCGTTTTATTTGAGTAATTGTCATCTTTATGTAAGATTTCGTTCAAATATCATTCATTTCATTTGAATTTTAAGGACAACAATCAAAATATAAGCCATCCAGCCAAGTACCAATCATACAATTGATCAACTAAATTCTCATGTGCCTTGACCGCCTCAGAGAGCTCGTCTGATGAGAGTTGTCGACCATCAGCCAACTTCATCATCAAATCGACTGAGTCCGGATCAACCTCCAAAACTTCTCCGTTCAAATAAAAACTATCCTGCGCCTTTAAAAGTTGGCTCTTATAGCTAAGCTTGATTCCATCAAGCGCAATCCGTTTACAAAAAGTCTTTAATGTCATGCTAGGGGGGGGCTCAAAAACGACATGGGATTTTGGTTCAGATAAATATTGACCTAAGAACCTTGCCACATCCTCCTCATTCCATTTCAACCCATCCAAGATAGAGTCTACTTTTTTAATCATACCGGCACTAATTTCTGCTGGATGAGATTGGACGGTCAAATCAGGATCTGAGTACCGCCCTGAAAGCTCTCGACGCATTTGTAAATAATTCAAAAATTCTCCAGACAGCTCTTCAGCAGAGGGTGCTCTAAAACCAATTGAATAGGTCATGCAATCACCGATTGCAATCCCCCAATGAGCGACATGTGGTGGCAAGTAAAGCATATCCCCCGCAGATAAGGTCCATTCTTGTTCGGAATGGAAGTTTTGCAGAATACGTAATGGGGCCCCTGCCACTAGACTTAAATCTTTTTGTTCACTCATCCGCCACAGGCGCTGACCACACCCTTGCAAAAGAAATACATCATAAGAATCAAAATGCGGCCCAACCCCCCCACCATCGGGCGCATAGCTCACCATTAGATCATCTAAGCGCGCGTGTGGAATAAAATTGAACTGCTGTAATAGATCATTCCCCTCCTGCATGTGATGGTTAACGCTTTGTACCAAAAGCGTCCAATCACGCTCAGGTAATTTAGCAAATCGCTTTTCAGGAAAAGGCCCCTGCTCAAGCTTCCATTGCTTCTTTTGATAGGAAACCAAGCGAGACTGCACATCCTCTTCACAAGCCAACCCTGCCAATTCATTGGGGGTCAAAAACCCCTCAAAATTTGGAATTGCCCCACGAATTAGCAATGGTTTTTTATGCCAATATTCCTTCAAAAAGGTATCAATACTGATCTCACCAAGTAAAGTTAGGGGCTGCAAATGTAAATTTTGAGGTTTTTTCATCTTTGTATGATAGCGCATTGCAATATCTAAGAATAAATCAGGTAAAATTTTAAGTTAATTTATTCCTTGAAAGAAATCATCATGCAAATTGCAATGAATACCGTAGTAACGATGACGTACGAACTTCTTGATAGCGAAGGCGCCGTCCTTGAATCAAGTGAATCGCCAGTGAGTTACTTGCATGGCGGTTATGACAATATCTTCCCTCGCGTAGAAGAAGAACTTCACGGAAAAGCCGTTGGTGATTCTATTGAAATCTCATTAGAACCTGCTGATGCATTTGGTGAATATGATGAGACCTTAGTACAAATGGAGTCAATCTCAGCTTTCCCAAGCAAAGATTTGAAGGTTGGGATGCAGTTTGAAGGTGAAGATGAAACCGGTGATGTGGTTTTATATACCATCACTGACATTGATGACGGAAAAGTGGTTGTAGACGGCAATCATCCTTGGGCTGGCGAACGCGTGCTATTCAAGGCAACGGTCACTGGCGTTCGGACTGCAATTGAAGAAGAAGTAGCGCATGGTCACGTGCACGGCGCTGGTGGCCATCATCACTAATTCCCAATAAGAAGAAAGTCCTACCCAGGGCTTTCTTCTTAAGCGCATCCTGAAACTTACATCAAGCTTTTGAGTTTATATAAAGCCTCAAGTGCTTGTTTAGGGGTTAAGTCATCTGGATCTAAGATTTCCAACTCCCCAACCACTGGATGCAAGGGCATTTCAACTGGAATTTCAGCTACAAACATATCGGATTGAGGGCCAGCCTCAATATTCTGATTTTCAAGTTGAGTTAACTTACGCCTAGCTGAAGCAACCACACTCTTTGGAATCCCAGCTAATGCAGCCACCTGAAGACCATAACTTTGATTTGCAGCGCCTTCTTGAACGCTGTGCAGGAATACAATGCTATTCCCATGTTCAGCGGCATCTAAGTGGACATTAGCCACTTGTTTAAACTCCTCAACTAAACGTGTTAACTCAAAATAATGCGTCGCAAAAAGGGTATAACTTCGATTCCTCTCCAATAATTGCTTACCACAAGCCCAGGCTAGACTTAAGCCATCGAACGTAGAAGTGCCCCGCCCTATTTCATCTAACAATACCAAACTATGTGGCGTGGCATTGTTCAAAATATTGGCGGTTTCCGTCATCTCCACCATGAAGGTTGATCGTCCTCCAGCCAGATCATCAGATGCGCCAATACGCGTAAATATTCGGTCAATCTTACCGATCTTCGCTGAGTTAGCCGGCACAAAACACCCACAATGTGCGAGCAAAACAATCAACGCCGTTTGGCGCATAAAGGTAGACTTTCCACCCATGTTGGGACCAGTAATCAAGAGCATTTGACGATAAGGCGATAAGACAACATCATTCGCAATAAAGGGTTGTGCAATCTGCTCAACGACCGGATGGCGGCCACCAACAATATGAATCCCTTCTTCGATGACAAACTCCGGGGCGACATAGTTAAGAGCAATTGCCCGCTCTGCAAAGGTAGACAGCACATCGAGTTGCCCAATTGCGAATGCATTAGCTTGTAGCGAACTAATCTCTTGCGACAATGCGTCAATAACAGATTCAAAGAGTATCTTTTCACGTGCCAAAGCTCGTTCGTTGGCAGAAAGTACTTTGTCTTCAAAAGTTTTTAATTCGGGCGTAATAAAACGCTCTGCATTTTTCAAAGTTTGACGACGACGGTACTCTAATGGGGCATTTTCAGCTTGTGCCCGACTAATCTCAATGTAGAACCCATGGACGCTGTTGTATTCCACCTTCAAATTTGCAAGACCGGTTCGCTCACGTTCTTCGGCTTCATATTTCAACAAAAAATCACCGCAATTGGATTGTAGGCCGCGCAATTCATCGAGTTCAGCGTCATACCCATCTGCAATGACCCCGCCATCCCGCAGCATGGTGGATGGCTCCTGCTGGATGGCCTTTATCAGCAAAGTTGAGAGTTTTTGCGGGACAATCAAATGCGCAGATATTTGCTTAATCAAATCTGCATCTAGGTTGACGAGGGCACTTTGCAAGTTTGGAAATTGCATCAAACTATCACGTAATGCGGACAAATCTCTTGGCCTAGCTGTTTTAAGCGCAATTCGAGTAGTAATTCGCTCAATATCCCCAACATGGCGAAGTGATTGTCTTATTGATGGATCGTCTACTTTTATGAGTGCGGCAACAGCATCATGTCTTGAACTAACCTCCTTTAAATCACGTAAAGGATGGTGAAGCCAAAAACGCAACATACGCGCACCCATGGCCGTTTGGGTAGTATTAATCAAGGAATATAAAGTCGGCGAAACTTCGCCACGTATGGTTTGGTCAATTTCTAAATTACGGCGAGTTGCAGCATCCAACTGTACAAACTGACTGGACTGCTCAACAATCAATCCATGGATATGAGGCAGTGTGGTTCGTTGTGTATGTTTAACATAATCTAATAGGGCGCCAGCAGCAGCGATTGCTAAAGTTAAATCAGCGCAACCATACCCATCTAGATCATGCGTATTAAACTGCTTGGTCAAAACCTCCTTAGCCGAATCTAAATCAAACTGCCAAGGACTTAAGCGCTTTTTAGAGCAAGCGTTGCTTTGAATCGCGACATGGTCAACATTATCTGCAAACAATAATTCTGCTGGCGCAATTCGCTCAAGCTCTTGGGCTAATAAACCTGGAGGCGTTTCACTTAAGATCAAATCGCCAGAGGCAAGATTAATCCGTGCAAAGCCAACCAGCCCCTCCCCAAATGAGAGAGCTAAGAGCCAATTATCTCTGGTGTCATCTAACAAAGCACTATCAGTGAGGGTGCCTGGAGTAAGCACTCTAACTACTTGCCGGTCGACAATCCCTTTAGATTTAGCTGGATCCCCAATTTGTTCACAAATAGCGACTGACTCACCAATTTTAGTGAGCTTAGCTAGGTATTGCTCCGCTGCATGATATGGCACACCAGCCATTTTGATAGGCTCGCCCTTATAGGATCCTCGCTTAGTGAGTGTGATGCCAAGTAAACGGGAGGCCTTCTCAGCATCTTCAAAAAAGAGCTCATAAAAATCACCCATGCGATAAAACACCAGCATGTCAGGATGCTGCGCTTTAACGGCCAGATACTGACGCATGAAAGGCGTGAGATTGTCTTTTTCTTGGGTTAACTGATCGGTCATATCTTCAACTACGTTGCGTCGTAAAAACTATTGAAAGGCTCTACTACTATTTGTGCTTACCAAGTACATTTTATCGTAAGATCATACTTAGCATCACTGAATTAAACTTTTCAGTAGAAACCAATCAATATGAAGCCCTTTGTCCTCATGATCTTATTGTTGTACGTTAACTCTCCTGCCTTGGCCGAGAGTTCTCGGTATTATTGTGAGGGAGAAACAACGAGCACTATCGGCGATGGTCCGCATGTCGAAGAAACGGACACTAAGAAATATAACTTCGTAGGTGGTGAAATAGAATTTTTCTCGGAAAAAATTAAATGTGACATAAGCGCCAAATCAATTAGCTGCCAAAGTAAAAAATTCAACCGCACTCTGAGTATCAACAAGGTGACGGGCTACTCAACTGACACCTATGAAATCTTAAAAAATGGAGACGCACATGCCAAGATTGAGTTTATTGGTCTATGTGAACTCTATTAATAA
>SESB01000167.1_pt1 | contig 47988 bp, 43 predicted proteins | sample 3171441 | NCBI WGS metagenome assembly SESB01 (sample SAMN06051867, study PRJNA518727) | freshwater metagenome | biome: subpolar coniferous forest; feature: holomictic lake; material: water; isolation source: holomictic Lake 227, 6 m depth | place: Canada: near Kenora, Ontario | collected...
GATGTTGAACCAAATGCAAGATCCTCGTAAAGCCATTAAGACGGCGTGTTATCTGGATGAGGCGGCCTCATTAGATCAACGTAATCAACGCAACCTGATAGAAATTGCCGCTGAATTTGGCTTTACACTTATATTCGCTTCGCCTGAACCTCAAATCACCGCACGGTATTGTGTGCCGATTGGCACTACAAACGGTAAGAACTATATTAGCCGCATCAATTGGCAAATTTTAGAACCCCTGAGTAATGAAGCGCTTGATGACCTGGTCAATGAACCTGCATGAGTATGCTTACAGAAGCTTTAAGGCGTCTGATAGAGGAGGATGAGCCGACCTTAACAGCGTCTGCTTTTACATCGAAACAACGGCAAGCCTTAGAACAGTTTGCTCGGGATACCCGTTTACTAGAACTGGTTAAACAAGGTAGAAGTACGGTTTATAAAGTGCTTAATCGCCAAAGTGTACTCAACTATCTACGACAACAGCACCCGATAGACGTGAATGACTTACCGGCTGATATTCCAGAACGCAGTCGTAATATCGGCTTGGATAGAAATAGTAAAACCGGAAAAACCCGGCACGATTGTTATTATCTACTCATGAAAGCATGGGATGCAAACCTGCTTTGGCAAGATAACACCCATAGCTTGAAGGTGGCAGACTTAACCGAACGCTTTGGAGTAGCCAGTCTGAAAATTAAACCCGAATCAACTTGGCAGTGTACCGGCCCTATTCTCTTAGTCGAAAATCAGGCTTTGTTTGATCAATGTGACTGGTTGCCCGCCGATTTTACAGGCTGCCTTGTGTATTATGGCGGACAATTATCCGGCTTATTATTACACTGGTTCTCAAGCTACAAACGTGCAGATACTGTGATCTTATTCCCTGATTATGATGGTGTGGGGTTAAGTAACTATGTACGCTTAAAACAAGCGCTATCTCCTGAGACGACTTTACAGTTTTATTGGCTATCGGATTGGGAAGATAAATTACCCCGCTACGGTAATGCAGAAGTGTGGTTAAACAACCGTCAGGTCTTTGAAAACGCCTTTCAAAAACTCACCACGTTGCAACTCTTAACTGAAGACTTTATTAAGCTGGGACAGTTATCCCAACGCTACGGTAAAGTGTTAGAACAAGAAGCGATCTGGTTATAAAGATAATGAAACCGCTGATTTTTAAAGTCGCCCTTCCGGTGCCTCTTTACCGATTATTTGATTATCTTCCCCCTGAAGGCGTTGATGGGGCTTTGATTAAGCCAGGGGTACGCTTAGAAGTACCTTTTGGAAAAGGTACCAAGACAGCCGTGCTGATCGAAGTGACTGAACACAGTGAGTTGGACACGGATAAATTAAAGCACGTACTGAGTATGTTAGATGATAAGCCCTTGTTGTCAGCCAAAGATTTACAGTTATTGCACTGGGCGAGCCATTATTATCATCATCCCTTAGGTGAGGTGATTAGTACAGCTATTCCAAATGCACTTCGTCAAGGCAAAGCGGTGACGGTTAGGACAGAAAAGCTTTATGCCTTGACTGAGTTAGGGCGGACGACTGATAGCAATACTTTAAAGCGCAGCCCTAAACAAAAATGTGTTCTGGATAAGTTTCAAGCCAGTTCGCATGATTTATCAGAGGCTGAGTTAACTGCGTGGAATGATCACTGGCGTCCTGCTGTGACGGCGTTAATCCGTAAAGAGTTAGTAAGTATTGAGCTGACCGAGTCAGTATTAGCTGACTCTAAAGCGATTATTCGCAATACGCCACTGAAGTGTAATCCTCAGCAACAGCAGGCGATTGATAGTGTATGTCAAAAGCTGGGGCAGTTTGGGGTATTTCTATTAGAAGGAGTAACGGGCAGCGGTAAGACTGAGGTTTATTTACAGATTATCCAGTCGGTATTAGCGCGAGGGCAACAGGTATTAATACTGGTGCCAGAAATCACCTTAACCCCTCAACTCGAAGATCGTTTTAAACAACGTTTTACTGTTGATATCGCGCTATCACATTCCAAGCTGACCGATAAGCAAAGACAAGCGGCATGGGTGCAAATGAAACAAGGCGCTTGTTCAATTATGTTAGGCACCCGTTCGGCTTTATTTACACCGTTAAAAAACCCAGGCTTAATTATCTTAGATGAGGAGCATGATGCTTCTTTTAAACAGCAAGAGGGTTTTCGATTTTCTGCGCGGGATATTGCTGTGGTCAGGGGAAAACAGTTACATATTCCTGTTCTGTTAGGTTCGGCGACACCGTCTCTGGAAAGTTTGTATAACGTCGATAAGCAACGCTATCAATTATTGCATTTACCTGAACGGGCAGGTACTGCATTGGCCCCCGTCTTACAATTAATGGATATTCGCAATAAGAGAATCCAGGAAGGTTTATCTGAAGCACTGGTAATGGAGATGCATAAAACGCTCGCTAAAAATGAACAGGTCTTGCTGTTTTTAAATCGGCGTGGATTTGCTCCCACGTTAATTTGTCATAGTTGTGGTTGGGTCGCTCGGTGTCAGCGTTGTGATGCTAATATGGTGATCCATTTCGATGTGGCACATTTAAAATGCCATCATTGTGGTCAGGAGCAAACCTTGCTAAAAAAATGTCCAGCGTGTAAGGTTGGAGAGTTAATTCCCTTAGGACTGGGGACTGAGCGTGTTGAACAAGCGCTTGCCGATATTTTTAAAGATAAAGTCACGGTCCGTTTAGATCGTGACTCTACGCAACGAAAAGGGGCGTTAGAGAAGTACTTGCAACAAATTAATGCAGGACACGTTGATATTGTTTTAGGCACTCAAATGTTGGCTAAAGGTCACCATTTTCCTAATGTTACCTTAGTGGCTATTCTGGATGTCGATAGTGGTTTGTTTAGTATTGATTTTCATGCGGCAGAAAAGTTAGCCCAAATGATTGTGCAGGTGTCTGGTCGAGCGGGGAGAGCCGAGAAGCCAGGGAAAGTGATTATGCAAACTCGCCAACCTGATCATCCCCTGTTGGTAACGTTAATACAACAAGGTTATCGTAGTTTTGCTAAATCTGCTTTACAAGAGAGAAAAGCAGCCGCTTTACCCCCTTTTAGTTATCAGGCTTTATTAAGAGTACAAGCCGTAGATATCAAGATGCCACAGCTTTTCTTTAAGGCGTTGACTATGCTAATAGAAAAACATAACACTGGACAGACTCAGGTATTAGGTCCTGTCTTTGCTCCTATGGCCCGGCGTGCGGGTCTTTACCGATATCAATTGTTGTTTCAAAACGTAAGGCGTAAGGAGTTGCATGTTTTGCTTGATGCATTAATAACAGAAATTGCCAAGCTTAAACAGGCTAAAAAAGTACGCTGGTCTTTAGATGTTGATCCTGTCGATTTATATTGAGATTGATTGAATGGATAATCCGCTTATTTTAATGGATAATGTGTAAATATTTATCCGATTTAACTACGCAGTGAAGCAATGAAAAAGAAATTAGAAGAACTCATTCTGCAAGCCATTGAAAGTCTTAAAGCAGAAGGCGTTCTGGATATAGAAACTATTCCACAGATAACCATAGACCGCACTCGTGACGCTTCGCATGGAGACTTTGCTTCAAACCTGGCTTTGTTGTTGGCAAAACCAGCAAAATCAAATCCAAGAGAGCTTGCTGCCAGGATTATCGCGGCATTACCGGCCCATGATGCGGTTACAAAAGTAGAGTTGGCAGGCCCAGGCTTTATTAATTTCTTTATTAACCCGAATACTCAGTACCAGGTTGTTAGTCAGATTTATGCTCAAGGGCTTGAGTATGGGTTAAGTAAAGTGGGTGCGGGTAAAAAGGTTCAGGTCGAATTTGTTTCTGCCAATCCTACCGGACCTTTGCATGTAGGTCATGGTCGAGGAGCCGCTTATGGTTCTGCTGTTGCCGATTTACTGCAGGCGGTTGGTTTTGATGTCTGTCGTGAATACTATGTTAATGATGCAGGACGCCAGATGGATATTTTGGCAACCAGTGTTTGGTTACGGTATCTTGAAGAATGTGGCGAAGAAGTTGTTTTTCCTAGCAATGGCTATCGTGGGGGGTATGTACGTGATATTGCTAGAGACATTTACTTAAATGCCGGTAATGATTATCGTAGACCCATTGATTTGGTCTTTGAAAACATAACGCCTGATGAGCCACAAGGTGGTGATAAAGATTTACATATTGATGCGCTCATACAGAGAGCCAAGACATTACTTGGAGCCTTGCAATACCGCGATTTCTTTCAGATTGGCTTGGATAGCATTCTGGATGACATTAAAGTTGATTTAAAAGAATTTGGTGTTGAATATCAGGAGTGGTTTTCAGAGCGTCACTTAATGGATGATGGCTCTGTTGAAAAAGCGCTGGCCCGTCTGCGTGAGAAAGACCATCTTTATGAGCGTGATGGTGCAATCTGGTTTGCCTCTAGTCAATTGGGTGATGAAAAAGATCGAGTAGTCGTAAGAGAGAATGGGCAGTATACTTATTTTGCTTCAGATATCGCTTACCATATGAATAAACTCGATCGGGGTTTTGATCAGATTATTGATATCTGGGGAGCGGATCATCACGGTTATGTGCCAAGGGTAAGAGCCGCTATTCAGGCCTTAGGGGCTGATGAGTCCAAGCTGAAAGTATTATTGGTTCAATTTGCTGTACTTTATCGTGGCGAAGAAAGAGTACAGATGTCTACTCGTTCTGGTGAGTTTGTGACTTTACGGCAATTAAGGGATGAAGTGGGCAAAGATGCTGCACGCTTCTTTTATGTGATGCGCCGATCAGAGCAGCATATGGACTTTGATTTGAAATTAGCGACGTCTAAGTCTAATGAAAATCCGGTGTTTTATGTGCAATATGCGCATGCACGGGTTTGCAGCGTATTGCGGCAATTGGATGAGAAAAGTTTGGAAAGAAATGTTGAGCAGGGAATGGAGCATTTAAATAAATTGACTGAAGAGCATGAAAATGCTCTATTAGTAAGCCTAGCGCGTTACCCGGAAGTTCTTGAAAAAGCCGCGTTGCAATATGAGCCGCATCAATTAGTGCTCTATTTACGTGAGTTGTCGCATGAGTTTCATACTTATTACAATGCTCATCAGTTTCTTGTTGAAGATGCTTGTATTCGTGATGCCAGATTGAACTTAATCTGTGCAGTGAGACAAGTGTTGGCAAATGGCTTGGGTATTTTGAATATTAACACACCTGAATCCATGTAATGTCCAGAGACTATAAGCCAAGAAACCTAGATAAAAAAACGGGGCGACGTCGTCAGGACTATGACGATAAGCCCAGTATTGGTTTGTGGAAATGGATGCTGATTACCGCGATTATTATTTTGTTTGCGGTCTTTTTAGTTTACTTACGCAGTACTGGAGCGAAGCATAACTCTGGGGTTGCGAGTACTGAAAAGCAGGTTACAAAGAAAGAAGAGCCCAAGCCAGAGGTTAAGACAGGGCCACAATTTGATTTTTACACTATACTCCCTGAGAAAGAAGTGGTGGTTCCTGAGTATGAGATTAAGACCCGGGCCAGGGAAGAGAGGGTTGGTAAGGCAAAGGCTACACACTATATTATACAAGCCGGTAGTACGTTCAATTCATTTAAAGAAGCTGACCAATTAAGAGTTAAACTGGCTGCAATGGGTCTGGAATCGAAAGTCGAGAAGGGCAAGGTTGGTACAGTGCATTGGTATCGGGTTAAAATGGGTCCCTATGCCAAGACTGATAGTATGAATACTATCAGTGCCCGATTAAAGCAGCGTGGTATTTCGGCTGTTATTACAGAAGTTAACGATTGATTTTCCTTTAACCTTCGTCCTCTTTATCATCATCTGTCGCCATATCAGAAATTTCTTTTAGACGGGATATGGCTTTAAAGTTGATACTGTTTTCTGGGTATTGGCCTTCTTCGTTTGCTTCACCTGCAATGTGACCGGTCAATAACTCCAATGTCTCATTAACGCTCGCTACTGCATAGACAGCAAATAAGCCGTTAGCAACTGCATCAATCACTTCCTGTTTTAACATCAGGTTGCGTTTATTGGCTACTGGAATAATAACTGCGTGCTGACCATCAAGTCCTCTGGCTTGGCATAGTCTAAAATACCCTTCTATTTTCTCATTAATACCCCCTACAGCCTGAACTTCACCGTATTGATTAACCGAACCGGTTACAGCAAACGATTGTATTACAGGCGTGCGCGTTAAGGCAGAAATAAGGCAGCACAGTTCGGCAAGTGATGCACTATCACCATCAATATAACCATAAGATTGTTCAATGGCAATGCTTGCAGATACAGCTAATGGGAATTGTTGAGCATAAGAATGTCCCAGATAACCTGTTAAAATCATCACGCCTTTTGAATGAATCGCTTGACCCAGTTCTGCTTCCCGCTCAATATCCACAATGCCGCGTGAACCCGGGTAGACAGTGGTTGTAATTCTTGCTGGCGCACCAAAGCTACTACCACCAATTTCCAGCACTGTTAATCCATTGATTTTTCCAATCGCTTCTCCGTGGGTATCAATCAAGATAGTGCCGTCCAGCATTTCTTCAAGAATCGCTTGAGATAAGCGACCATTACGGTGTTCTCTGGCACTTAATGCTTGTTCAATATGATACCGGTCGATCTGATGATGTTGCGCTTGCTTACAAAACAAATTAGCTTCAGCAATAATGTCCAGGGAATCCTTTATATGCGCAGAAAAATGATGCTGATTTTCTGCCAGGCGGCAACTATGCTCAATTAAACTTTCAATAGCTTCATGTGACAAGGACTTTGCCCCTGAGTCAGCGGCCTGTTTCCGCATTAGCATGGCAAAGCCTTGCATCGACTCATTAGTACGTGGAATGTAATTATCAAAATCAGCCAGGATTCTGAACATTTCATTAAACTCACTATCCATCTCTTCGAGCAGATAATAAATATCGCGTGAACCGACCAGAATGACTTTTACATTGAGTGGAATGACTTCAGGTTTTAAGGTAATGGTGTTGACGCCAAGTTCTGAATAGGGTGATTCAATTTCAATACGGCTTGATTGCAACGCGCGTTTAAGACCTTCCCAGACAAAAGGGTAGGTGAGCAGCTTTTCCGCATCAAGAATTAAATATCCACCATTGGCTCTATGTAATGAACCCGCACAAATCTTTTGATAATTGGTGACTAAAGTGCCTTGGTCACTGACATACTCAATTCTACCAAACAGGTTTTGGTAGATGGGATGGGGTTCATAAATAACCGGTGCGCCGTTTTCCAGTTTGTTATCAACCAGAATGTTGGGGGCGTAGAGTTCGTTCAGAGCAAGGCGTCTGGCCGCAGTCTCTCGGGGTTCAAGTGTACGCCCCGGCATTAAATAGTCAGAAATGGTCAGGCTTAAGTTCTTTTTAACTTCTGCTAAATAGGTAATAACGTCATCAATATTTTGATATTTCTCATTCAGCTCAGAGAATAAAGGATCAATGGCCAAACTAATGGTGTCATTGTCTAGTTGTTTGATTTTTTCGACCATGGTTCTGCGCCATTGGGGCAGATCCAACAACACGTCACTTAAGTATTCTTCTAATGCTTCAACATGACTATGAAAACTCTCACGTTCAGTTTGCGGCAATTGGGTAAATTGTTCTTCATTAAGAGATTTGTTGTCTCTGATAGGCGCAAAAGTGATGGATTCACTTTCTCTAAATAATGCAATGCTTTCTGCTTGGGCTTTTTTATCAACCAGATCAATAGCGGCGTTATAACACTGACTAAATTGTCGTTCGATAGCGGATTTCTTTTGTTGATAAGTAGGGCTTTCAAACGCAGCAGGAAAAGTAGCTAATAAATTATCCAATAGTTTTTCAATATCCTTACAAAGCACCTGACCATATTCAGCAGGTAACTCGATAGCTACAGGCTCTCTGGAATTATCAAAGTTATCGACATAGGCATAAGACGAGGGGGCTGGCTGTAAGTGGGCCAATAGATCCAAATGATTAGTAATCATGGAAAGACGACCCAAGCCAGGCTCACCCATCACAAATATATTGTAACCAGGGTTTGGCATTGCAATGCCGAATTCTAAGGCGGATTGTGCTCTGGGTTGTCCTAAAATGCCGCTTTGCGAGCGGGGAGCTTCCGGGAAGTCAATGCCTGTTAAATCGACATTTAGTTTTAGTGACTCAATGGGAAGCTTTAAAGTAGTCGTCATGGATAAATTTGCAGGTGTTCATAGTGTAAATAGCCGGACATTCTAACATTTTTTCTATTTAATAACCGACCCTAGTTTTTAGTTTTCCGGTTTGTTTTTAACAAGATATGAAAATAGACTATTGGGTAACAATAGTGTTAAAAATAAAATCATCAAGAAGATTAAAACAGGCTTTTCTCCTAAGCGGGCATAAGGGGTTAAGCCCTGCATGGGTATGATTCTATCCGTGAGTACAGTAGCTTCGAATAAAGGGGCTTGACGGAGTATTTTGCCTTTTGGGTCTACTATTGCAGTGGCTCCGGTATTGGTAGCCCGTAACAAATAACGTCCCGTTTCTAAAGCCCGCATTCTGGCAATTTGTAAATGTTGATGCGGTTCAATGGACTGACCAAACCAACCATCATTTGTAACATTAATCAGGAAGGCTGCTGCGGATAATTGGTTAAGTGCTAATTCATCAAAGGCATCTTCGTAACAAATCGTCGTGATAAAAGGATAACCAGCAGCTTTTAAAAGGGGTTGATCAATCGCGCCTTCGGTAAACAGACCTAACCTCATGCCGAGATTATTTAAGATCAATCCAGAGATAGGTTGCCAGGGTAAATACTCGCCGAAGGGAAGTAAATGGGTTTTTTTATAGTTGCCTGTATCTTTCCCTAAGGTCATAACTGCATTGTATTTTTCATTAGTCTCAGTGTTGTTGATGGGTAGACTGACGATAATACTGGTCTGATGCTCTTCAGCGGCTTGACTTAAGGGACGTAGAAACCAGTCGTTAACATCCGATAAATATGCGGGAATGGACGTTTCAGGCCAGACAATAATAGCTGAATCCCAATGTGCTTCTGTCATGGTTTGATACCATCGTAAGGTATTAAGCTTATTTTCAGGTCGCCATTTTTGATCCTGGGTAATATTACCTTGCAGCAAGGATACCTTGATGGGTTCACCAACAGCCTGAGTCCATGATAAAGACTGTAAGTAACTTCCCGTTCCCCAGATGCTTAACAAGGCACACATCAGAAAGTATCTACAACGGGGTTTTTGAACGATTGCCAGTAAACCTGATGCAGTCAAGGCAACTAAAAGCCCCGTACCATAACCACCGACAACAGGAATATAACCGGCCAAGGGAGTATCTAATTGAGAATAGGCGCTTTGCAGCCATGGAAAGCCATTAAGGACGAGATTTCCTCGTAAGTATTCAACCAGCATCCACACGACAGGCGATGTTAGATATGAGCGGTTTCTATTGTTAAGCAACTGTATTTTTACTGAGAGATAACCGGCTAGTGCTGGAAATAAAGCCCAGAAACCGACAAATAAGAAAGTCAGTGAAGCGGCAATCAGTGGACTGCTGCCACCAAAATCATGAATGCTAATATAGACCCAAGAGACCCCTAAGCCAAATGACCCAAAGCCGAACAAATAGCCTCTGAGCAAGGCCTGTTGAGGGCTAGTATTATGCCAGGCAGTAAACAGTAAACACAGTGCTAATGGCGCTAAGTATGAAAAATTAAAAGGCGCAAAGGCGAGAGTGAACAGAATACCTGCAAACACTGAAAGCAACCCCAAAAATATATTTATGTTCCGTTGCATAAATTACAGTAACCCATTGGAAGAAGTTTTTAACATTATCTTTATGATTTCTTAACAAAAACTGATATTTTAAAGCGACTGACTAAACAGTAACCCAAAATCTGTTGAACATAAAGTACCCAAAGCGTCTGAGGTTTAGATCCAGGCAATACTATCACTTTAAAGAGACACTTTTATGATGGCTCAAACTCACATCGCACCACCTAATCGTCAAACGCTTTATGTTGCTATTGCACTGGTAGCTGGAATCATTGTGGGGGAGCTTCTCAATGTAATGTTGGGTAGTTCTGATACAGTGCAGACAAAGTCAATTCTCAATCAAATTATCGAAGTCTTTTCTGTTTTAACGGATATCTTTCTGCGGCTAGTCAAAATGATTATTGCCCCGCTGGTGTTTTCAACATTGGTGGTGGGTATGGCTAAGATGGGCGATATTCAAACGGTCGGACGCATTGGTATTAAGGCTCTGGCCTGGTTTTTTTCAGCGTCAGTGGTTAGTTTGTTATTAGGATTGTTGTTGGTGAATTTGTTTGAGCCGGGCAGTTCTTTACACATTGCCTTACCTGCAATAGGGACAGAAACGGGGCTTTCACAAGTTAAGCCAACTTTAGGCAATTTTGTTGCTCATATCTTTCCAAAAAGCTTCGCCGAGGCGATGGCGACCAATGAAATTTTACAAATTGTGGTGTTTTCCATGTTCTTTGGTATAGCGTGTGCTGCCATTGGTGAGCTAGCCAAGCCAACCGTCAAGCTTTTGGATTCATTAGCGCACATTATGCTGAAAATCACTAGCTATGTGATGCATTATGCACCCGTCGCGGTATTTTCTGCGATAGCCTCGGTGGTGGCACAGCAAGGTATTGGGGTTTTGTTGTCTTACGGTAAATTTATTGGAGAGTTTTATTTAGGGTTGTTATTGTTGTGCATTTTACTGGGGAGTGTGAGCTTCTTATTTTTAGGGCGCAGGGTTTTATCGTTGCTAAGCCATATCCGTGAGCCGATGTTATTAGCTTTCGGTACGGCAAGCAGTGAGAGTGCTTATCCTAAGTTACTACAACAACTTGAGCGTTTTGGCTGTGATGAAAAGGTCTGTGGACTCGTCTTACCTTTGGGCTACTCCTTTAATCTCGACGGCAGCATGATGTATATGACTTTTGCCGTCTTATTTATCGCTCAAGCCTACGGTATTGATATGCCCGTTGCCGATCAATTGATTATGTTGTTTGTGTTGTTATTTACAAGTAAAGGGGTCGCAGGAGTACCCAGAGCCTCATTAATTGTGATTGCAGCAACCCTGTCTATGTTCAAAATTCCAGAGGCGGGTTTGCTGTTGTTACTGGGTATTGATCAAATTCTGGATATGGGCCGTAGTGCGACCAATGTATTTGGTAACAGTATGGCATCAGCATTGGTAAGTAAGTGGGAAAAAGCCTTGCGATAGGGAATAAAAGGAATAAAACGATACCTTGAAAAATATAATGGTACTGTTATAGTGCTCCCTTTTACCGACTTAATGGCATGGAAAACAGAATAAAAATCATCAGTCCATTGATGTACAAAGGAGTTTGCAATGTTAATCCATAACAAACCTTTAAGGATTGTCCTGTCGGTTCTGCTCCCATTTTTGGCATACGGACTCCAGCTTTTGCTCTGGAGTGTCGTTCAACCCTATGCATGGTTTTTTTTCTATCCTGCTGTATTTTTCAGTGCCTGGTTGAGTGGTTTACGCGGGGGCCTGATGGCGACGCTGATTTCAATCCTATTGGTGGATTGGTTTTTTTTGGAGCCTATTCACTCTTTTGCACTAGCTGATAATAAAAAAGTCCTGACGATAGCCTTGTTTGGTGTTATGGGGGGGGGTTCTCTATTTTTTATGAACGATACCAACAGGCTTTAGTGGCTAAACTGAAGTCCGAAAAGCGTTTTCGAACCTTATTCGAGGAGGCTCCGATTGGTATTGCGGTTAAAGATTTAACAACAGGGCATATGTATGATGTTAATTCGAGTTTTGTTAGTATCACTGGACGTTCTCATGAGGAATTATCTGCGATAGATTGGCGGGCTATTACTCATCCAGATGATATACAGGAAGAGCAAGCCAATATAGTTAAATTGAAAGCGGGCAAGATCACTGGCTTTAAAATGAATAAACGTTATTTAAAACCAGATGGGGCGGTCGTTTGGGTTAGTATGACGGTCAACTCTTTATTAGAGGATAAAGATCGTCTATTTTGTATGATTGAGGATATTACGGAGCGTTTCAACAAGGAAAAGCAAGAGCTTGAAGTTAGCAAGCAACGCTTCAATCTAGCGACTAATGCGGCCAAACTGGGTGTTTGGGATTGGAATATTGATTCCAATATCGTTATCTGGTCGGACTTTATGTACGGGCTCTTTGGTTTGCCCGTGGGTACACCTGTAAATTATGATAGCTTTCTGGCTACATTACATCCTGATGACCGGGAGTCTGTTGAGCTAGCGCTTCGTAAAGCATTGGATGAAAGAAATGATTACGTCAAGGAATATCGAGTTATCTGGCCAGATGGGTCAGAACATTGGATAGTTGGTATAGGTCGTGTTTTAGTGGGGACGGATGGGAAACCCAAAAACATGGAAGGGGTTGTTTATGATGTGACTGAGCATAAGCATATGGAATTAAAGTTACAGGAAAGCGAGCAGCGTCACCGACTGGCGCTGGAAATTATGGATATCGGCGAGTGGCAGCTTAATCTGGCTGATCTTGTCTTGTTTCAATCAGTGACTAATGCAAACATTTTTGGTTATAACGGGCAGCTGCCCGACTGGGGACATCAGATTTTCCTGGGGCATGTAATTCCAGAGGATCGTGAATATGTTGATAGTATTTTTCTTAACCCAAATACGGATCATGCTGTTAGGAAAGCTGAATTCCGCATCAGGCGTAAGGATGGAGAAATTCGCTGGGTTCAGGGGGCTGCGTTACCTTATATCAATGCCAGCGGGCAGAAGCTGCTTGTCGGAATCACCATCGATATAAACGAACGGAAGGAAAACGAACTTCGACTTATTGAAAGTGAGGGACGTTTCCGTGAGTTGTTTGAACATTTACCGATCGCCTATCAATCTCTGGACATAGAGGGGCGTTGGTTAGATTCTAACCAGAAACTGGCAGATCTGTTGGGGTTTAAGGAACCAGAAGCGATGTTGGGATTGGATTTTGCCGACTATTGGGATGATGCGAACTATGCTAAATTCAGTGATCACTATGGTGATTTCAAGCGAACTCATAACATGGATAAGGAGTTGGTCTTACGACGCAGGGATGGACTGTTAATTGCAGTGCAGGTTTCCGGTTGTATACAGCGCGATGCGGAAGGCTGTTTTGTTCGCAGTCACTGTATTCTGTTTGACGTGACTGAACGCCGCGTATTGGAAAGAGAAATACGCGCGCTGAATGCCGGGTTGGAACAGAAAGTTGAAGAGCGAACCGAGCAGTTAGTCGCTGCCAATGCAGCTAAGAGCGAGTTTCTTGCCAATATGAGTCATGAAATCCGTACTCCCATGAATGCAGTATTAGGGTTGACCCAGCTTTTAGAGAAAGAAACACTGTCCGCTGATCAATTAAATATTGTACGTCGAATTAGCTCGGCAGGCCGATCCTTACTCAATATCATCAATGATATTCTGGATTACTCTAAGATAGAGGCAGGCCAATTAGCCATTGAAAGGCAGCCATTTACGTTAAGAGAATTACTTAATCACATTGAGTCTTTGATAGGTAGTATTGCCCACGAAAAGGGTTTAACACTGAGGATAGATGAACCTTCACCTGTTAGTGGGCGATTAATAGGTGATGACAGTCGTCTAGAACAAGTGTTTATTAATCTGATCGGTAATGCCATTAAATTTACTCAACAGGGCGAAATCCTGATTCGGGTTTTACCACTTTCAGTAACGGAATTATACACTCGCTTACGATTTGAAATTAAGGACCCAGGTATTGGAATTGCAGAAGAAGTGATGTCTACGTTGTTTACGCCTTTTACTCAAGCCGATGGTAGTATCACTAGACGCTTTGGTGGTACAGGATTGGGGTTATCCATTAGTAAGCGGCTAGTGGAACTTATGGGGGGGGAGATTGGTGTGGATAGCAAAGTAGGCGTTGGCAGTACCTTTTGGTTCGAACTACCGTTTGATCGTATTGAAAGTGAAGCGTCTACTTCTGAAGAGAGCAATGCCAAAATTAAATCTATCGGACCCCGTCTGACTGGCATTAGAGTTTTGGTCGCTGATGATAATCAACTGAATCTGTTTGTTGCTGATCGAATTTTACAGAGAGAGGGCGCAGTTACTACGCTGGTAAAAGATGGTCAACAGGCAGTAGATTGCCTGACGGCTAATCCACATGGCTTTGATGCAGTGCTAATGGATGTGCATATGCCAATCCTGGATGGACTTACTGCCACTCGCCTTATTCGACAAGAACTTAAGTTGAACAAGCTACCCATTATTGCACTGACTGCTGGTGTTTTTCCTGATGAACAACAGAATGCACTGGATGCAGGTATTAACGGTTTTTTGAGTAAGCCGATGAATGTGGATAAGTTGACTACGATGATTCGTGATCACTATGAATTATCACGTTTGTAGAACTTCTCAGCTATTTGCCTGTGACTAGGACAACTTTATTCTATCGTTTTGAAGCGCAGTATTTCAATTCTGAAAGAACAAACTGAATGGGTTAACCGAGAGCTTTATAATCAGCTGACATCTTGGGGTGAAATTAAATCTTAACCGCAATCATACAGGCAAAGTTAAACCACTGAAAGTAAGTGCCAATCCTGCCAAAGCCGGCTCTTTCTAATAACTCGTAGTTTTCATCGAGGCGATAGGGGATTAAAACATTCTCTAGGGCTTCACGTTTTCGCTGATTCTCAAAGTCGGTGTAATGACTTTGTGATACTTTAAACTGTAGATAATGATCAATGTACAAGCGGTTTAAGACAGGATCATTCACCAGAATCTTTTCAGACAATAAGATGATGCCACCGGGTTTAAGCGATTGAAAAATGGCTTTAAGTAATTTCTCTCTTCCAATAGGTCTGACGAATTGAAGTGTCCAGTTAAGGATGACAATATCGCAGGCAGGCAATGGCGGAAGATCGCTGAGATCAGCAGTAATGAGAGTGACTTTGCCCGTATTGATCTGAGAGGATAATTTCTCTCTGGCTTTATCCAGCATCGATTCTGAATTGTCATAACCCATAAATTGGGTGCTGGGTGGACATTTTGGATGCTGGGTTAAGTATTCTAAGGAAGTCCCAGTAGAACAGCCTAAGTCACAAACAATCCCCCCTTCTTTAGGTAAAAAATCCATAATGAGATCCGACTGAATACGCTGGATCTCATTATAAAAGGGCACGCTTCTTGAAACCATGTTATCAAAGACTTTAGCGACCTTCTCATCAAAGGCAAAATCTTCTATTCTGGCGGTTTGCTGAAATACTCTATCTTGTTCGGTCATAGCGGGTGCAGATTGATGGGGTAAAAACTAAGAATCATCAACCTGATCAGCCAGTGTAGCTAATTGTTTTACGAGCGAATCCAATTGGTCTTTGGTCTCTGCTCTTACAGTTGCATGCCCGACTTTACGGCCTTTGCGGGGTGTTTTATCGTAAAGATGGACATGTACATTAGGAATAGCCAATATTTCTTCAGTTGCAGGGACATTACCAATAAAATTAACCATCGCAGATTTACTCACTGCAGCCGTTGAGCCTAAAGGTAAATCCAGGATAGCGCGTAAATGATTTTCAAATTGGCTAGTCTCTGCACCTTCAATGGTCCAGTGTCCTGAGTTATGAACCCTAGGGGCAAACTCATTAGCAATGAGGTCACCCTCCACTTCAAATAATTCAAGGGCCAGTACACCGACATAATTCAAGGCTTCCATTAACCTCGAAACATAAGCTTCGGCTTGTTGTTGCATGGAATCACCTTCACAGCTCGTTGCAATGCGAAGAATGCCGCCACGATGGACATTTTCTGAGAGAGGATAAAAAACGATATCGCCAGAAACACTCCGAGCAGCAATGATTGAGACTTCACGATTAAAAGGCACAAAGCCTTCCAATACCCCAGGGGCGCCGGCTAGTTGTTCCCAAGCGGGTTTTAAGTCTTCAAGTGATTTAACGACAGATTGCCCTTTACCGTCATAGCCCATGGTGCAGCTTTTTAATATGGCAGGAAAACCAATGCTTGAGATGGCTTGCTCCAGACTTTCAAAGCTGTAGACGGGGGCATAAGGAGCAGTAGGTATATCAAGTTCTCGAAAATAAGCTTTTTCGATCAAGCGATCCTGAGCAACGGCTAATGATTTGGGTGCAGGATGGACTTGGGTATGTGACGCTAAAAACTCAGCGACATCAGCCGGTACGTTTTCAAATTCGTAGGTAACAACATCTGCACGCGCAGCAAGTTCTGCGAGTAGGCGGGGATCATTATAATCACCGTGCAGGTGTTCGCCTAAAGGGTTTGCACAGGCATCAGCCGAGGGGTCAAGAAATACAAACTCAACGTCTAAAGGGTAGCCTGCCAAGGCAATCATTCTGGCCAGTTGTCCGGCACCTAGTATGCCAACTTTCATAATACTTCCTCACGAGGATCGGGGTGTGCAAGTACCGCTTCAGTCTGATCGTTTCTAAAGGTATTTAGAGCACTACGGTATTCTGTGTGTTTATTACTGATAATTGCGGCGGCTAATAACGCGGCATTGATAGCGCCTGCTTTGCCTATTGCCAGTGTTCCGACTGGGATTCCAGCGGGCATTTGTACAATCGATAAGAGTGAGTCCATGCCATTAAGGGCTTTAGATTGCACAGGTACACCTAAAACAGGGAGTGCTGTCTTGGCTGCAGTCATGCCTGGAAGATGCGCAGCACCACCCGCTCCAGCAATAATGACTTCCAAGCCTTTTGATTCAGCGGTTTCGGCGTATTGAAAAAGTTTGTCTGGCGTTCTATGTGCGGAAACGACTTCAACTTGATGAGGGATACCCAGGCGCTCAAGTGTTTCAACTGCAAAACGCATGGTTTCCCAGTCAGAGGTTGAACCCATAATGATGCCAACCAGTGCTGTCATGTATTACTCCTTAAAAGATGCTATCAGTACAATCTTGACTATTTAAAAGCTGCGTAGTATCGCATAAATGAAGAGAGTATGTTTTCAATTATGAAGTTTTCAAATGGAAGATAACTAGAACTACTCCTTATTAAATGATAAAGTTACCGTATTTTTATCAGTAACAATTTAACCTTTGCGATGTAGCTTATGAAAATACACAGCTTTACAAAAAACTTATTTCTTGTCGCTTTGACCTGTTCAATTTTTGCACTCTCTGTTACGGGTTGTTCTGATGCCGAAAAAGAACAAAAAAAGACGCCAGTTAAAACAGTGTTTAATCCTTTTGATCATTCTCAAGATGCACCTGTTACTGTGGCTGAAAAGCATAAGTTTCATGATGCTTTTGCAGCACAATGTGTCGCAAGAGAGCTAAAGAATTCGGTTAACGTAGAAGAAGATAAGGTGCGTTTTACTAAATCGTGTGAATGCGTTACCACGTTTATGCTTAAAGATCTAACGGATGAAGAGGTTGAGAAATACCTGGATGAGCATGAAAATCCACGTTCGTTACAAATCAAGTTTAATAGTGCGGCTTATCATTGCACGCAGCAACAACCGATAGATAAAGGTTTTAAAACGTATCAGGTGCCTGAAGTTAAGAAGGAAGGCTTCTTTAATAAACTTTTCTAGCGCTTGATTTAAATAAGAGTCAGTGTCGGGTTGGTTAACTAACCCGACACCTTAAGCGTTTTCCTGTTGGCTTTTACACCCTGTAAACAATGGTTTTTTCAGCTAAGTCCTTAAGTATTTGTAGGCCTCCTGAAATCACAAGTTCCGGATTAGGGTGGTTCATTTCTTTTGCAACTTGTTTTAAACATGTTTCGGTATTTGAGTTGTCTTGTTCCTGAATGATTTCCAGTAATCGGTAAGTCATTGCAGTTATCTCAATAAAATTAACCTCGTCGGCTGGATCTCGATAGACAATCAGAAAAGTAGCTTGTTCGGGTGCTTCTAGAGGTAAGAATCCGGGTGCAATTTTATGGACAGGGTATTGGTAGGCTAATGACCAGGCTAAAGGCGATAAACCGAGTGTTTGGTTAAGCAGGTTATCGAGTTTGGGAATTTCTGGACTAATTTCATCTCTTGATACAGATAGCGCCATTTCTACCCATTCATAATGCGCAAGCTCTAACATAAATGGATAGTCTTCCGAACTATCACGCTCATTTTGTAGGTAGTCTAGAAATTCTTCAGGAATCTCCGAAAAATGGGGCGTTTGACATTGGTGTTTAGCGAAGAAATCTTCAGCCAATGTTAACCATTGCGATTCACCGAGTATCTTTTTTAAAACTGGAAAGTTGCCGGATAGAAAGCCTTCAATATTGTTAAAGAACAGTTCTCTATACATCTGTATCCGTTGTTCTTTAACATCCGCGGGAGGCGGATTTTTATCAGGGTCTCTGATATAGGCGGCAAATTCTGCTTGTTTAGCTTTAAAGTCTACAGACACAAGCGTTTTATGCATAACGTTTTTCATGTTGGGTTTGCCAAGTACTTTGCATCGTTCTGATGATATTAACTTCTTTTAATAAGTCAGCTATTGGGGGTAGATTAAAGTCTCTTTCCAATAAGGTAGGAAAAACATCATAGAGTTCGTAGGCTTTACCTAAAAGACGCCAAACGGGATCAATAATATCAGCGCCATGGGTATCAACTAAAAAGTCATCGGCTGCTGCATAGTGTCCGGCAATGTGTGCATAAGCGATACGTTGAGCAGGGATGGCTTTTAAGAAAGCTTCTGCGTCATACTGGTGATTAACGCTGTTGACGTAAATGTTATTAATATCGATCAGGATGTTGCAGTCCGCTTCTTCGACAACAGCATTGAAGAAATCAATTTCCGTCATCTCTTGGCCAGGTGCAGCATAATAAGAGACATTTTCAACCGCTATCTTTTGTTCCATAATGTCTTGAACGCGTTTAATACGTTCAGCGACATGACTGACGGCTTCGGAGGTAAAAGGAATCGGCATAAGATCATATAAGTGACCATTTTTACTGCAGTAACTGAGGTGTTCACTGTAAAGTTTGATGTTATGGTCCGTCATAAATTGTTTGACTTCCCGGATGAATTTTTCATCCAAGGGGTCAGTGCTACCGAGTGATAATGATAAGCCATGACAAATAAAATTAAAGCGTTCGGTCATTGCACGAAAAGCTTTACCGTATTTACCACCAATGGTAATCCAGTTTTCCGGCGCTACCTCAAAAAAACTGACCTCTTTAGGTTGTGTTTCGAGAAACTGGGTAATAAGGGGTCTTCGTAGACCTAAGCCAGCCCCTTCAAATAAAAATGGGGTTGTGTCCATATGAACACCTTTTGAGTTATTGAGTTTTGAATTGGAGGGCAAAGTGTTATTACCCTCCAAGTTAGCGGTGTTAATTTTTATTTAGCTGGAGTCGCTGGGGGTGTCATACCTGCACCGCAAGCACCTTCTTTGCCTTTCATCATAGCACCACAAGCGTGTTCCATACCTGGCTTCATTTTGCCGTCTTTCATCATATCGCCACAAGAGCCTTCAGTCCCTTTTTTTGCTGGTGCTGCACTACCCGCACAAGCGCCTTCTGGAGTTTTAGGTTTAGCCATATTCATTGATGCACCACAAGCCATTTCTGCTGTTTTGCCTGCTTCAGCAACTTGCATATAGCCAGTAGATAGTTCAGTCATTCCAAAAGGGTTTGCTTCTGCATTAGCTACATTGACTGACAAAGTTGAAATTAAAGCTGCACCCATAGCCGCTGCTAAAGGTGTTTTGTTGATTTTTTTCATGTTGGCTCCCATATATTATTATGAATATTCGATAAATTAGGTTTATCGAATGTAACTATCATACCAAAGACCAAAAAATAAAGAAGGAATATACATTTATTTTAGTGATGCTGTGGTTAGTTCAGGCTAACTTTATGTAGAATTTGGGTAAGTAATAATTCAGCTCTCATTGAGTTTTTCTTTAAAGTCACATAAGTCTTCAATGATACAACTGTTGCATTTAGGTTTTCTGGCTACACAAGTATATCTGCCATGTAAAATTAGTAAATGGTGAGCATCTTTTTTATGTTGATTTGGCACCCATTTATTGAGTTTGTTCTCTACTTCTAAAACGGTATTACCGGGCGCTAATCCAGTTCGGTTAGACACCCTAAAGATATGTGTGTCTACGGCAATAGTGGGTAGTCCAAAAGCGGTATTAAGAATAACGTTGGCCGTTTTTCTACCAACGCCTGCCAGAGCTTCAAGTTCTTCGCGGTTTTTTGGTACTTCGCCTTGATGGTGTTTCAATAATTGCTGACAAAGTGTAATAATGTTTTCCCCCTTGGTATTAAATAGACCTATGGTTTTGATATAGTCTTTTAAGCCAGCTAAACCGAGTTCTAAAATTGCTTGAGGTGTATTGGCAATAGCAAATAGGACTGAAGTAGCTTTGTTGACACTTTTGTCAGTGGCTTGTGCTGATAGGACTACCGCAATTAATAATTCAAAGGGGCTGTTATAAATAAGCTCTGTTTTAGGTTCTGGGATTGCCAGTGATAGTTTGTCAAAAATGGCTAGTCGCTTTTTTTGATTCATGTTGAGTTGTTTGCCGGTATTCGTCATAAGCGTTTATTATGCCAAAGATTCCATTAAGGAGATTAATTTGTTGTTTGGTGTCATTTACTTCATTACTAACAGGATATACAGATGATAAAACAAGAATATAACGATCATTTACGTGTTTTACCAGGCAAAAAGATTCATCTTAAAGACTTTGATACGGGGTGGACTCAGATTGAAGTGCTCAAAGAATATGGTAAGGATAAATTAAAGGAGCATGTAAATATTCTTTTGCAGCAAAATCTAGTGGAATTGACCTCAGCACAACAACTGTTATATGCGGATGATCGTTATTCTCTGTTAATTATTTTTCAGGCGATGGATGCAGCGGGTAAAGATGGCACTATTAAGCATGTGATGTCGGGTGTAAATCCACAAGGGTGCCAGGTTTTTAGTTTTAAAAAGCCTTCGGATGAGGAGATGAATCATAATTTTCTTTGGCGGTATATGAAGAATTTACCAGAAAGAGGTCGAATCGGTATTTTCAATCGTTCATACTATGAAGATGTGCTTGTGGTTAAAGTTCATCCTGAGTTGCTTAAGAATTTACCTGATGGTAAGAGAAATAGTGCTTTTTGGGAGAATCGTTACGAAGATATCAATACTTTTGAACGTCATTTGGTTCGGAATGGTACCGTGATTATAAAGTTTTTCTTGAATGTTTCTAAGGAGGAGCAAAAGAAACGTTTTATGGACAGATTAATGCGTCCCGAGAAGAATTGGAAGTTTTCTGCAGCCGATCTTTCTGAAAGAGCCTATTGGACTGATTATATGCATGCTTATGAAGAGGCTATTAGAGTAACTAATACTGAGTCTGCCCCTTGGTATATTATTCCTGCGGATAATAAATGGGTAACCCGGGCTTTAGTCGCAGATATTATTACTTCAACTTTAAGAGGCTTAGAGCTTAAATTCCCTAAATTGTCTGAGGCCCAATTAGAAATGTTAGATGAAGCACGCAAAACGCTTGAAGCAGAGGCGTAAAATAGTTTTAGTGAGCATGTGCTTCTTTGGAGGGATACCGATATTTGAGTTACAAAATATCGGTATTTTCTTTAAGTTTAGCTTAGAACTTTTTATTTACTATTACTTTATCATCGATAATTAATTCTGATATTCCACCTAAAGAAGTTTGCAGTGTACATGATGCTTTTTTGAATCCACCTGTTTTAGTGTTTTCACCTAACCAAATTAGAGTAATGTAGGTTTCTCTATCACTTTTTGTTTCTGATGGGAAAAATACCTGCTCACCGGTTTCTTTTTTGATCAGTACGGGACATTTTTCACTCGCCATTGTTTGTATGGCAACATAGTTTCTAATGCCCGCTGCTGCTTCTTTTTGTGCAATACTTGGTTCATCTTTACTGATGCCAACCATAATAAATCCAGCTACAAAAACCCCAATAATTGCGAGCCCGACCTTTGTTGTTTCAGACATTATATATTCCTCTGTATCTGTGATGCGCCCAGTCGTATGACGAGGTGCTTAAAACCAGATTAATTCTATGCGAATTGATCGGTTTCAGCAATGAAAGTTATAATAGTAAGTCTTATAAGCTTCCCATAGATGATGGTTATACTTCTTATCAAGCAATCAAAATATTGTGTTATTCTTTTTGGGTGTCATGAGGGAAGTCACTAACTCGGTAACTTCTGGGTAGTTTGTTTTGCCAGTCACTAAAACTGGAATGGCCTCAGCGATTAGAATTTTCTTGGGTATACTTAAATTTGAAACGCCATCATTTGCAGCCATTAGGTCGTTAATCGTCGCGTTTTTCTGGGTTGTCAATAAAATGATCTGTTCACCTTTTTTTGCATCAGGTAAGCTTACTACAGCATGATGAGCATCTGGCCAGGCATTTATTGCTAACTGCTCTACGGCGACTAGAGAGACCATTTCTCCTCCAATTTTAGCAAAACGTTTGCTACGTCCGCGAATGCTGATAAAACCTTCCTCATCGACTTGTACAATGTCGCCGGTATCATGCCAGCCTTTACCATAGATTGATTCAGATGGAACCAGTGTCCCTGGGTTATTGGCCAAGATATAGCCCAGCATGATATTGGGGCCGCTCACATGAAGTTGTCCGCCATCATTAATGCCTTGAATAGGCTCTAATTTGTACTTCATACCTGGCATAAATCTACCGACAGTCCCAGTTTTATGATACATCGGTGTATTAACAGAAGTAATTGGCGAGGTTTCGGTGGCTCCATAGCCTTCCAGAATTCGAATGCCGAATTTATCTGCCCAGAGTTGACGAGTGTTCTCTTGTAGTTTTTCGGCCCCCGCCACGACATAACGCAAGTTATAAAAGTCGTAAGCGTGTGCCTTTTTAGCATAAGCGGCAAAAAATGTATTAGTCCCGAACATGATTGTCGCCTGGGTTTCATAAGCAATTTCAGGGATAACGCTAAAATGGAGAGGTGTTGGGTAGAAAAAAGTTCTCATACCACTAATAATCGGAAGTATTGTTCCTACGGTAAATCCGAATGAATGAAACATGGGTAAAAAATTGAGGACGATATCGCGAGCATTAAAACTAATACAAGCTTCCAACTGTTTAAGATTGCCAACGACATTCGTGTGTGACAGAACGACGCCTTTGGGTGTACCTTCTGATCCAGACGTAAAAAGAACGACGGCAGGGCTATTGGGGTCGATCAGGTTTGGGTTATACCAAAGGTTGGTTGTGGCAGATTTTAGTTTCGCAAGTAGTTTGTTGAATGTGGATATGTTTTTTGCTAAATCTTCTAGAAAAATTAAATTGCCATGTTTTTCTAATTGTGCAGCTTCGTCTTGTAAGTGACCTAACTCTATAAAACGGCGAGAGGTTATGATGTTATTAACTTTTGCCGTTTGACAGGCAGAGACAATATTTGCTGTCCCCATTGAATAATTTAACATGGCAGGAACTCGGCCATGTAGTTGTAATCCCAAGATGCATAATAACGTTTTATAGGAGTTAGGAAGGAAAACGCCTACGTTCTCGCCTTGTGTGGTGATGTTATTTAATTCATGACCAATAGCTATGCTACGGGTAATGAGATCATTATAGGAGAGCGTTGTGCGGTCAAGATCTTCTGCTATTATGTGCTGTCCACCATGAATTTTCCTGGCCATAAGCAAGCTAGAAAAAATGGGTTGTTGATAATGGCTAGTGTCAAACATCATATTGGACATGATATCAGCCAATAAATGGCCGCAATAGGCGCGACGCTCTTTACCCCTAAGATTTTCAGGGGCTGACATGCGGGTTGGTTTTGAAATATGAATGCTGATGGGTGGAAATAAACGCAATCGGACGATTTTGTGTAGCTTTGAAAAATGGGTGTATTGAGCACCATCTATGCGTATAGGTAATATAGTAGCTTGTGTTTTATCTGCGACCATACCCGTTCCATCGTAGACTTTCATCAGTGTACCCGTCACTGAAATTCGACCTTCGGGAAATATGACCGTTCGAGTATCATTTTCGAGATGGTGAATTAAATCCTTTAGTGATAAAGGATGAGTAGGGTCCATAGGAAATACTTTTGATAAACTGAGGAAGGGTTTTAACCACCAGCGTTGAGATATTTGGGTGTTGATGGCAAAGGTTATATCATCCGGTAAAAAAACACCCAGAAGTAAAGGGTCCAGAAAAGAAGTATGGTTCGCTACAATCAAAACTCTTTTCCCTGCATTGGTATAGTTATCTAAGCCTGTTATTTTGACACTGTATAATAAGCTCAGTAACCATCGTAGACATATTTTTAGCATAGATTTATTTCAGGTTATTAATAGACGTTTAAAAGGTTAGTCATAATACTATGATATTTTAAAGGCGAAAAAACTGCCTAATAATTGTATGTTGATTGATAATTCACTATCATGCAACACTGTAAAGCAAATTGTTTTTATAAAATAATAACAGGAGATAAAATGAAACTAATAACGGCAATAATAAAGCCATTTAAAATGGATGACGTCAGAGAAGCTTTATCTGAGATAGGGGTCTCAGGTGTGACTGCAACTGAAGTTAAGGGATTTGGTCGCCAAAAGGGGCACACTGAGCTCTATCGAGGTGCTGAATATGTGGTTGATTTTCTGCCTAAAGTTAAGCTTGAGATCGCTGTGTCAGATGATCTGGTAGAAAAAGCGGTGAGTACTATTGTCAAGGCGGCTAATACAGGAAAAATCGGTGATGGGAAAATTTTTGTTTCTAATCTAGAAGAAGTTGTTCGTATTAGAACAGGGGAAACTGGAGAGGATGCGATTTAAAATGTCGTCTACTACGATTAAGAAATTAATTTTAGGTTTATTTATACTACCTGATTTAGCATCAGCAGATTCATTAAATCAGGCTAATACTTCGTGGATTTTAACATCCACAGCACTAGTTCTTTTTATGACTATCCCCGGCTTATCGTTATTTTATGCCGGATTAGTAAGAAGTAAGAACGTTTTATCTGTATTGATGCAGTGCTTTGCTATTACGTGTGTAGTTTCAATTCTTTGGCTCGCGGGTGTCTATAGTTTTATCTTTGCTAATGGCGGAGAGTTGCAGAAATTTATCGGCGGGGCATCAAAAGTATTTCTCCCTGATATCAATACCACTGTGCTGACGGGCGACATTCCAGAAACAGTTTATTTTATGTTTCAAATGACCTTCGCTATTATCACGCCCGCTCTTATTGTGGGTGCATTTGCTGAGCGTATGAAGTTTTCATCTATGCTCTGGTTTAGTAGTTTATGGCTGATTCTTGTCTATATGCCCATTTGTCATTGGATATGGGGTGGTGGCTGGTTAGCTGATCTCGGTACAATGGACTTTGCTGGTGGTATTGTTATTCATGTTAATGCGGGTGTCGCAGCATTAGTGGCTGCTCTAGTTCTAGGTAAAAGAAAAGGTTTTCCAAACACGGCAATGCCGCCTCATAATATGACTATGGTGGTGACTGGAGCTGGTATGCTTTGGGTAGGCTGGTTTGGTTTTAATGCAGGCAGTGCATTAACAGCAGATGGACGTGCAGGGATGGCTATGTTAGTCACTCATATTGCAGCCGCTTCTGGTTCGTTAACCTGGATGTTTATTGAATGGAAACGTTTTGGTAAGCCCAGTGTGTTGGGTATTGTTACTGGCATGGTGGCGGGTTTAGGGACAATCACACCTGCTTCAGGTTTTGTTGGTCCATCGGGAGCGTTAGTTATTGGAGTCGTTGCTGGAGTGGTGTGTTTTTATGCGACTCAATACGTTAAGCGTACTTTAAAAATTGATGATTCATTAGATGTGTTTCCTGTGCATGGTATAGGCGGTATTACTGGTTCATTATTGACTGGGGTTTTTGTGAGTACAGATTTAGGTGGTTTGGGATTACCCGATGGTGTTTCAATGACTCATCAAGTTAGTGTTCAGGCTTTAGCGATCGTTGTTACAGCTCTCTGGAGTGCATTTTTTAGCTATTTGATTTTAAAATTACTAGATAAAGTGTTGGGTCTACGTGTCACGGTCGATCAAGAAATGCAAGGTTTAGATACTGTTTTGCACGAAGAAACCGGTTATGTAGACTTATAAAAATAAAGGATAGTATTATTAGTCAAGGAGCGTTTGAACCAATCTCTATTTCAATAGGTAGCTTTGAATTTTATATGATGCTGTAGGTGTTTTTGCCTTGGCTATTTTATTAATGACAAAGTTGCCTGAGATTAACGAACAAGTCACGGAACGAAAAGTTTTAGTTTCAAACATAATATCCCCGTCTTTTCAGTTATCCGCTAGTTTGCAGGGTTGCGGATTATTATGATAATACCTCGATTCCCAATCCAATTTATTATTTCTATAGATATTAATTCAAATTTAGTGGAAAAATATGACTTATCAGTCTTTGTTAGCAACTTTACAGGACAGGCATAAACTGTCAGTTTTGGAATTAAAGAAAGTTGAGCGTGTGCAAAAAACCTCAGTAGGGGAGAGTTTGCCCAAGTTACTTGTAAAGCTGGGATTATGTTCTGAGCTCGATGTAGCCGATGCATTTGTCGAATCGGGTAAGTTTGAGAAAGTGGCAGCAGACCAATATCCATTAGAAAGACAATTGCCTGAAGAGGTGTCTTTACGTTTTTTAAAGAATTACCACATTATTGGTTTGGGTCAAACTGATAATGATGTGACCATCGCGATGATGGATCCAGAAGATCAATTTACTATTAACGCGCTTAGCTTGATGATAGGGAAGTCGGTTTTTGTTAAAGTGGGATTACTTTCAGAAATTGATACTGCTCTAGATGTTCAATATGGTGAAGATCGTTCGAAAATGGATAAGTTGATCGATGACTTAGCCTTAGATGATCTTGGTGAAGAAGATTTAGAACACTTGAAGGATTTAGCCAGTGAGGCACCTGTTATCAAAATGGTTAATTTGATTATGCAGCGAGCGATTGAAACCCGGGCGTCAGATATTCATATAGAACCTTTTGAACAATCGTTAAAAGTAAGGTTGCGTGTTGATGGTGTTCTACAGGAGATAGATGCGCCTAATGTAAAGTCAACGGCCGCTGTGATTTCCCGGATTAAGATCATGGCCAAGTTGAATATTGCCGAACGTCGTTTGCCTCAGGATGGACGTATCAAAATACAAATGCTAGGGAAAGAGTTGGATTTGCGGGTATCTACGATACCTACAATGTATGGAGAGAGTGTTGTGATACGTCTATTGGACAAGGAAAATACGGTACTGGATTTTGAGGCTTTGGGTTTTTCTGGTAGGCATTTACAAAACTTTATCGATGTACTTGCTCTGCCTCACGGCATCATTTTGATTACGGGTCCTACCGGAAGTGGTAAATCGACTACCATGTATGCAGCATTAAAGCAGTTAAATACGCCTGAACGTAAAATAATTACTGTTGAAGATCCGGTTGAATATCAAATGGAAGGTATTAACCAAATTCAGGCCAAGCCTCAAATAGGTTTGACATTTGCTTCTGCTTTACGTTCTATTGTAAGACAGGATCCTGATGTTATCATGATTGGTGAAATGCGGGATTTGGAAACTGCAAAAATTGCTGTTCAGTCAGCTCTCACAGGTCATTTAGTGTTATCTACATTACATACCAACGATGCAGCTGGTGGGATTACGCGCTTACTTGATATGGGTTTAGAAGAGTATTTACTGACATCCACTGTCAATGGCATACTCGCTCAGCGGTTAGTCAGGAAATTATGTCCAGCCTGTAAAATAAGTATGGTTGCTGCGCCTGAATTGGTTAAGGAATTACAATTACAGCGTTTTTCTTCTCAGAGTGAAATTGTTTTATACAAACCAGTTGGGTGTCCAGCTTGTGCAGGCACGGGTTATCGAGGTCGACTTGCCATTATTGAGCTTTTACCCATGACTGATCCAATCCGTAAACTTATCATGTCACATGAGGAGTCTGGGGCTATTCAAAAATTGGCTATTGCTGAAGGTATGCAAACGCTTTATGAAAATGGATTAGTTAAGGTTATAGAAGGCATTACCACTCTTGAAGAGGTAATGCGAGTAACTTCGGAAAACTAAGATGCCTTTATTTACTTATAAAGCGATAAATAGCTTAGGTGAAACGGAGGAAGGGGTCCGTGACGTAGTTGATGAAAAGCTTCTCATAGCTGCATTGCAGTCCGAGGGCTATATTCCTATTCGAGTTGCGCCAGCTAATAGTAGATCATTTTTTTGGTCGAAGAATAAACAGGCAAAGTTGTCGCAGAAAGACATTGGATTGCTAACGGGAGAGTTAGCAACGTTATTAGAATCTGGCTTACCTATTGATAAATCTTTGTCTGTTTTAATGGATTTGACGGAAGATAATCCACGTTTAACAAAGTTAATTGCTAAGGTTTTAGAAAAAGTTAAAGGGGGTGTTTCTTTGGCAGATGCTCTAGAACAGCAGCAAGGTATTTTTAGCAAGTTCTATTTGAATATGGTGCGTGCTGGTGAAGCAGGCGGAGGTCTTGATGAGGTTTTAACACGCTTGTCAGAGTATTTAGAGCGTTCTCAGGAATTAAAAGATACGGTGAGTACGGCCTTAATTTATCCCGCTATTTTGTTAGTCATGTCACTTGCTTCATTATTTGTGATGTTAACTTTTGTTGTGCCACAATTCACTGAAATGTTTGAAAGTGCAGGGAAAGCTTTACCTGTGTCTACTCAGATAGTTGTAGGTTTGGCTAATTGGTTACAAAGTTATTGGTGGGCTTTGCTGATGGGGATTATTTTTATCTCTAGTTATATGAAATATCAGATGGCTGATCCTTTCAGAAAAAAAGTGTGGGACGCTCGCTTTTTAAAATTACCTTTGGCGGGTACTATTATAACGAATAAAGAAACAGCTAATATCAGTCGAACGCTTGGGACTTTGCTTGGAAATGGAGTTTCAATATTAGCTGCGTTGGTTATTGTTCGTGAAACCGTAGATAATCTGGTATTGGCTGATGCTATTGCTGATGCTGAAGAGCATTTGAAGCAAGGTAAGCACTTATCTGATGCCCTAATGGAAAAGCGTTTGCTGCCAAAAATGGCCTTGCAAATGATAAAGATGGGGGAAGAGACGGGGCGACTAGAAGAGATGTTACTTCGGGTTGCAACAATTTATGATAAACAACTTAGAGTTGCTATTCAGCGTTTGCTGGCTTTTCTTGAGCCAGTGCTGATTATTACTCTTGGGCTTATGATCGCAGGTATTATTGTGTCAATTTTACTTGCTATCTTGAGTGTTAATGATTTGGCTTTTTAATAGGAAATAATGGCAACAATGAAGCATATAAAAAATCGTAAGCAAATGGGATTTACTTTACTTGAGTTGTTGGTTGTTTTAGGAATTATCGCAATGTTAGCCGGCATAGTTGGGCCTCAAGTAATGAAACATATGGGCGAGTCCAAAACTAAAGCAGCAAAGGTACAGATTGAAGATTTGGCTTCAACTTTAGATATGTATAAGTTGGATGCAGGCAGTTATCCAACCACTGAACAAGGATTGCAGGCATTAGTTGAAGCTCCTGATAATGCTAAACATTGGAGTGGCCCTTATCTATCTAAATCTAAAATCCCCCTTGATCCATGGCAAAATGAATATCATTATGTATTTCCTGGTGAACATTCAAAATTTGATATTTTTTCTTATGGTGCGGATGGTAAAGAAGGCGGAACAGGCGAAGATCAGGACGTTGTTAGCTGGGAATAACAGTCGAATTAAAGAAAACACAGATGAGCAGCATGTCTAGTGGATTAAATAAATCCAAGGGTTTTACTCTACTAGAGTTAATGATTGTATTATTTATTGTGGTTTTGGGTTTTTCTGTTGTTGGTGTTAGTTTGTCGTCTGGTAATGACGCCACTACACTTAAAGCTGCTTCTAGGGATATCGTGTCTGCCTTAAGATTTGCAAGAGGTGAGGCTTTAATTTCTCATCAAGAAATGACAGTTACCTTTGATCTTACACAAAATACTTATAGAGTCAGTCGACGAGATAAGATCTACGCTATTCCTAAGTCAATAGGTGTGACCTTAGTAACAGCTAAGAGAGAGTTAACGGGTAAAGGAATGGGAAGTGTTCGGTTTTTTCCGGATGGTTCTTCAACGGGTGGAAGGGTAACTTTGAAGAAGAATAAGTCATCTTGGCAATTAGATATCAATTGGTTAACGGGTCAAGTTGAGCTTGATGATAAAGATTCAAGTGAATAAACAGAAAGGTTTTTCTTTATTGGAAATCCTGATTGCATTTTCGATTCTTGCATTTTCCTTGGGTATTTTGCTAAAAATATTTTCATCCGGCGTTGATACCGCTATTGTGGCCGAGGATTACACTGCAGCTGTTCAAATTGCGGAAAGCTTAATGGCTAAAACAGGGTTAGAAAATTCGTTGCAGGCAGGTCAAGATTCAGGTACTGAAAATGAAAAATATGAATGGCTGTTGACTGTGAATCCATACCTGTTTGAGCCAGGTAATGCTGATAGTGTAACTACGACAATGGGACTTTTTAAAATTAAAGTTATTGTGAGTTGGGGTAAAGCTGTAAACAGTAGACGAGTAGAACTTACAACTTTAAAATTAGCCAATCAAAATAGATGAAAAAAAAAGCACCACTTATTGGATCTCCTGATAAACGATCTAGTGAGAAACATCCAGTTGGACTAAGATCTAATTCGAAGGGCTTTACATTAATTGAAGTGCTTATTGCATTAACCTTGCTAAGTGTAATGGTCGTTTTATTGTTTGCAAGTTTGAAAATATGTACGGATAGTTGGGAAAGAGGTGAAAATAAAATTACTGATGTTAACGAAATAGCGGTTGTTTATAATTTTTTTCAACAACATTTGTCTGTTGCAAAACCTTTATCAAATGATTCATCTGGAGAAGATCAGGGCTTTTCTTTTCAGGGTGATGCTCAGTCCTTAAAATTTGTTTCTGAATTTCCTGCAAGTGCTGCTCGGCCGGGATTACAACGCTATTCCTTAAGTAAAATTGAAGTGGATAATGAACAGCTAATTAACGTGTCATTGGTTCCGTACGTTGAACCGATAGACGGGGATGAGCCGAAGGAAGAAGAGATTACATTAATCAAGCACGTTAAAGATTTTAAGTTATCTTATTTTGGTGCGGATACTGTGGGCAGTAAAGGTGTGTGGGCTGATGATTGGCTAAATAAGAATATATTGCCCCGTTTAGTTAAAATTAATATTGAAATTGAAAGCGGGATTTATTGGCCGGAGATGATCATTGAGCTTAAAGTGACTGATACAATAGCAAATAATATAGGACCTGGATTAAATGCTGTGGGTGCGCAGCCCATAAATCCAATGGGTTTGTCTCCTATCAATCCCACTGAGAGATTTAGGTAATGCAGCAAAAAGGTGTTGCCTTGATTTTGGTATTGTGGGTCTTGAGCTTGTTGATAATCATGGCGGGCAGTTTTGCACTAACCATGCGTAGAGAAGCATCAATTGTTTCAACAATTAAAAATAATGCGCAGGCAATGTCTATTGCTGAGTCTGGTATTTCAATAGCTGAGATGATGTTATCAAGTCCTGATCCTTTTAAAGCATGGAAAGCAGATGGACGTGTTTATGAAATAATTGCGGATCGCGCAAAAATCCGAATACAATTGTTTTCCGAAGCTGGAAAGATTGATATTAACAAAGCTGATCAGCAATTATTAAAGAGTTTAATGGCTCATGCACCTGTAGATGAAGATCAACAAAGTCATCTGGTAGGTGCCATTCTTGACTGGCGTGATCCTGATGATTTGGTCAATCTTAATGGAGCAGAAAAGGTTCAATATGAGGAGGCGGGTTTAAATTATCAGCCTGCTAATAAGTCTTTTCAATCAATCGAAGAATTACAATTGGTATTGGGTATGGATAAAGCAATATTCGGATGGATTGAGCCTTTAGTGACCGTTTATTCGGGTCAGTCGCAAATTAACATGCAAATGGCTAGTAAAGAGGTTTTGCAGATAATTCCCGGATTAGATCAAGGCTTGGTTGAATCTTATATTTTCGCAAGATTACGAAGCGCAATCAATAATCAACTCCCCCCCCCTTTTCCTTTAAATTCAATTTTCAATAACCCTGCCGGACAAAGTAATGTTTTTAATTTGGTCTCTGATGCCGTTTTAGATGATCATTCCAAAGCAATTATTAATGCAGTGGTTAAAAAATCGGAACAGAATGTCGAAACTCCATTTCAGGTATTGAAATGGAGTCGGGTTACTGCAAATACCAAGACATTATTTACTGCTAAAATAAGCGAATTATTAGTGAAAAAATATGCTGAACCTGAACTCAACAATTGATCTGAATTTTAAACAGTTCTTCCGCTGGTGGAAGCGGGAACTTGCTTTTCTCGTTCCTGAGAGAATAAAGCCGTTTTTCTATAATGAACAAGGTTTTATTATTATTAGCACTATGGGTAGCCAGTTAGTATTGACTTACCGATTTTTAGATAAAGATGAGCATCTTGTAACAGTAGATCGGACGGATAGATCATTTACATTGCAAAGTTTATATTCAAAGGATGAGCGATTAGCAAAAGCCAAAATAATTCTGAGATTATCATCTCAAGATGCTATCCAAAAAGAACTTAGTTTACCCATCGCTGCAAAAGAGAATCTGCATCAAGTTGTTTCATATGAATTAGATCGTTATACACCGTTTAAAGCTGAGCAGGTTTATTTTGCGGTTAAGTCAATTGCTGGAGAGAATGAGCCGGGTCATCTAAGAGTAATGATGATACTAACGACTAGGGAATTACTCGATGGGCTCTATGAAGATGTAAAAGCGATGGGAATCTCTCTTTTATTTGTTGATTATCAAGACTCTCCTAATAGTCTTGATGGCTTTGATGAAGCCTATAATCTGTTACCAGAGAAGTTTAGGCAAAAAACTGCTAATTTGCCGCGTTTACTAAATGGTGCGCTCATAATATTGACAAGTATTTTACTGGTTTTAGTGATTGCTATGCCTGTTTGGTTTGAATCGCAAACCGTCAATGCATTGCAATTAAAAGCAGAAAGTCTAGGGAAAGAAGCTAAGAAGGTAAAAGCGATGCAATCTTCCATTGATGCCGTTATAGATGAAACTAATCAACTCATTAAAGAGAAAAATGCGAGCCCTGATGTTATTAATATTCTAAATACCTTAAGCTTATTAATTAAAGATGATACTTCGCTTAATTATGCTCAATACTCAGAAGGTCATTTGCAAATACAAGGGGAGTCGCCTGCCGCATCGGCGTTATTGGCCGTTTTAGAAGAGTCTAAATTATTTTCAAATGCGCGATTTGCTTCGCCCGTTACACAGGATAGAATTAGCAATTTAGAACGATTCCAGATTACTGTTGATGTAGTAAAAGCTGGGGGTAATAGTGGAGAGTAAATTAAAAAGCGCTGATGTAGAATTACAAGTATCTCAACAGCGTTTGCTTGCCGTCGGCTTGTTAGTGGGGGTTGTACTGGTGATAGGTTTAGTTATTTTTTTACCTTTAATAAGCAAAGAACTAGATTTGCTTGAAGCGAAGAAGAATCTGGTCTTTAAACTGCAGCAATATGAGCGCATTTTAGCGAACTCAGATACAGTGACCAATAGTATGGCTGATATATCAAAAAAGCAGGAGCAGCAAGGATATTTTAATCGTCAGGCGACAGATGCCTTAGCTTCTGCTGAAATGCAAGAGTTTATAAAAAAAACCATTGTTGATGCTGGCGGGCAGTTAAGTAGTACGCAAGCTTTGCCTGTTAGTAATAAAGATGCTTTTAAGCGTATAACGGTGAGTGTTAGGATGACTGGAAATAGTCAGGTATTACAATCAGTTCTATATAAGTTAGAGACATCTGAGCCACTTATTATAATTAATCAAATCGATATAAGGCCTATGCGGGGAACTAGAAATAAAGTAACCCGGCAAATTGAGGATAGTAACGAACTGAATGTTAATTTTCAGGCGGTTAGTTTTATGAGAAAACCAGCATAATGAATATTAAATTAGTATTTTTGTTAGCATCGATTTGTGTTGCTAGCTTATTTATAATTGCCGGTGAGTGGCTTTATGCGGGATGGTCACAAAGCTCTATTATGAAGTCTTTAGTGCCAAATGATGTTAAAACCTCACTGGAAGACATGCCACAAATTGACCTTCATAAAAAGCCACAAGACAGCTATGTTGATTTTGTGGCGCGTCCGTTATTTATTAAGGGTAGACGTCCAGTTGATGAATCTCAGCAAGAAGTTGCAACAGCAGCGCAAAGCCTAGAAATACCGATTGTTTTTGACTGGGAGTTAATGGGCATTTATTCGACAGAAAAAGGTTTATCTGCTTTATTTAATAGGCAAAGCGGTAAGACAGCAAAAGACAAATACAGAAGAATTGCTTTAGGTGCTGATTTAGATGGTTGGAAGCTCACTGAGGTTCATCAAGATAAGGTTATAGTAAAGCAAGGTGATCAGCAAAAAGAATTGCTTTTGCGAAAAGTAAAGGTAAAAGATTCGTCCAAGAAAATGAATGTACCCAATAAATTTAATGTCCCTAAACCAGAAGATGTCCAAATGCCTGTACAAGGTGAACTTGAGAATACCCATGAATAAAGATTTTAGAAAAATCAGTATCAATAGCTGTGTGTTGGTTATGGGCTTATCATTAGCCGGATGTGAATTGATAGGGTTTAAGCAACGAGATAAACTGCTTTTGGAGCCAGTGAAAAAGGAGGTCCCAGCTGAGGTTTTCCATCAATTAGAAAACAAAACGATTATTTCTCCGCCCGCCAGTGAACGGTATCTTGGCACTGACCGTGCAGTTACCAGTGAGCCTAAGAAAATTAGGAATATAGCATCAAAAGGATCGGGCTCATATAGTCTTAATTTCGATGAAGCAGATCTTGGTGAAGTAGCAAAGGTCGTGTTGAGTGATATTTTGGGTCAGAACTATGTTTTAAGTCCAAAAGTAACAGGTAAGGTGACATTGCAAACTACGGAACCTTTAACCAAGGAAGAGTTATTGCCAGCATTAGAGATGGTTCTTAGAATGAATAATGCGGCGCTGGTTAAAGATGGAAAAATTTATCACATTGAACCAGCAGCGGATGCACTATATACATCAGATTTTTCTGCTAGAGCGGCTGGGTATCAGACTCGAGTTATCCCGGTTAAAAATGTTGCGGTCAAAGATATTGCAGATATCATAAAGCCGTTAGTTCATGATAAAACAATATTAAATGTAGATAGCAAGAGAAATATAATGGTTGTTTCTGGCACAGCCGATGAGATAGCCAGAGTGATAGATATGATCAATACATTTGATATTGATATATTGAAGGGACGATCTTTTGGTGTATTTCCACTGACCCATGTAGATCCAGAAACGATCATTAAAGAGTTGCAAAGCGTTTTTTATCAAAAAGGAAAAAGTGGAGAAGCTGAATTTTTTCAGTTTATGCCAATTAAGCGTTTGAATGCTGTTATGGCAGTGACTCACCAAGCCCACTATCTAGACGATATAGAAAATTGGATAGCTAGGTTAGATAAGGCTAACACGGCTTCTGGTGGTGGGGTCAATGTTTATAAAGCTCAACATGTTGACGCGAAGAAATTGGCGGCTACACTGAATCAGATTTTTACGGGCGCTAAAAGTTCGGATACATCTGCTAAGGTTGCCCCTGGTGAAATAGCTGAAAGTATTTCTAGTCAAGATTCCTCCTCGTCTAGCATGGGAAGCTCACCTTCTAATATGGGAAATAGTGGTATGGGTAATACCGGCATGGGTAATACTAATATGAGCAATGGATTATCCGGGAATCTAGGTGCCTTTGCTACCAATGAATTGGAAAATGGTGCAAATGGAACTGGAAGTAACGGAGATCCGATAGTCGGTGGGTCAATTGCTAATGTGGGTAAGGTAAAAATTATTGCTGACGAGCCGAATAATTCAATTATTATTGTAGCAACCGCACAGGATTATGAGGTGATATTGCCAATTATTAATCAACTTGATGTGATGCCGTTACAAGTATTGATTGACGCAACTGTAGTCGAAGTTACATTATCTGGCGAATTAAGTTACGGGATCTCTTGGTATTTGTCTCATGGGCACAGTGCTGTATCTTTTGGAGGTGCTGCAACTGCAACAGCTGCAGCATTGGGAACAGGCGGACTGACTGCTTTGTATAGTTCAGGTGCTGTGCAATCACTTTTAAATTCTTTGGCTAAATCTTCTAATTTAAATGTTATATCTTCTCCATCATTAATGGTATTAAATAATCAGAAAGCTAAAATCAATGTAGGTCAACAAGTTCCGGTTCAAACTAGTACATCATCACTTCCTGTTGCTACATCAGGAACACCAAGTATCGCTCTTGGAACTTCAATTCAATATAAAGATACTGGGGTTACTTTGGAAGTTTCACCCAGAGTCAATGCAAATGGCATGGTGATTATGAAGTTAAAGCAAATCGTCAGTGATGTAGCTCCAGCACCTGCAACAGGCGTTACCTCAACTGCGACTTTTGATAAAAAAGAAATTGACAGTTCCGTAGTGGTTCATGATGGAGAAACTGTTGTGCTAGGTGGATTAATAGCTGACAATTATACAATCACTAAAACGGGGTTTCCGTTTTTAACTAATTTGCCACTAGTTGGGGAGTTATTCGGGAGTACCGATAAGACAAAGAAAAAAACAGAATTAGTTGTATTAATCACACCGAGAGTCGTAACAAGTAAGCAAGATTCAAGGGTGATTTCTAATGAGTTTAAGCGCAAATTAACTGGGATTTATCAAGATGACTCCCACGTTAATGAGGAAGCTACTTCAATAAAAAGTAAGTTATAAACGCAAATTAGGTTCATTGGTTGGTTAGGCGATTCGGTGACACTAGAGAAATGATGTCGAGCAAGTTAACTTACTTGCTCGACGCTTTTACGCAATTAACGAGTAATAACCTCAGTACCTTTGCCAATTAAAACGATATCAGCAGGACGTATCGCGAAAAGACCGTTAGTGACAACCCCAGTAATATTGTTAATAATTTTTTCGAGTTCAATAGGATCTAAGATCGATAAATTGTGTACATCTAAAATTTCGTTGTGGTTGTCGGTGATGTAGTTTTCACGCCATACTGGTTGACCGCCTAATTTAACCAATTCTCTGGCTACATAACTTCTTGCCATTGGAATAACTTCCACAGGCAAAGCAAAAGCGCCTAATACATCAACCGTTTTAGTTTCATCAACGATACAAACGAATTTCTTGCTGGCTGCTGCAATAATTTTTTCACGAGTTAAAGCACCACCGCCGCCTTTGATAAGGTGCTTGTGTGGGTTGACTTCATCAGCGCCATCGACATAAACATCTAGAGTGCCAACTGCGTTAAGATCAAATACTGGAATTCCTACTTTTTTCAGGTGTGCTGTACTAACTTCAGAGCTAGAAACAGCACCTTCGATATTGCCTTTAATATCCGCTAAATAATCAATAAAGTGTTTAACAGTAGATCCAGTGCCTACGCCGATAATCGCGACGTCTTTAACGTATTCAATGGCCGCTAAAGCTACTTTCTGTTTTAATTCATCTTGTGTCATAGTGTGTTACCGTAAAAAATAAAAGGTGTTGGATGATACCTTAAAAATCAAATTATTTGGCGTGTTTCTTCTTATAAAAGATTGAAGATAAAACCGATAAGCCAATCATAACAGCACCAATCAGTCCTGTTATAACTTCAGATATAGAGTAAGTAATGCTGGCAAGCATAATGCCTGCAAGTGAACCGATGGCGTAATGAGCCCCGTGTTCTAAAAATACATATTCGTCTAATGTACCTTTTCTAACTAAATAAACAGTCAGGCTTCTAACAAACATTGCTCCTATCGCCAAACCTAACATAATAATGACTACATCTTGCGTAATTGCAAAGGCTCCGATAACGCCATCGAATGAAAACGATGCATCCAAAACTTCAAGATATAAGAAGCTCATTACACTGCCTTTTTTAATGGCGTTAGAAACTTCTTCACCTTCTTCTTCGTCTTCGAATAATGCGGATAAACTATCTACGATGACAAAGAGAATAAGTCCTGAGATACCTGCAATCAGTGCTTTTAAGCGAATAGCTTCAGGAATCCAATGTTGACCAAATAACAAAATGGCTAAGGCTAAAATAACCTCAATTGATTCAAGTTTTCCAAAGTCGGATAGCTTTCTTTCAATATAGCCTAACCAATGTAGCTCTTTGTTATTATCAAAGATAAAGGAGAAAAAAACCATCATCAAGAACATCCCACCAAAAGCGGCAATTTGTACATGAGACTCGTCCAGATGATGAGCATATGTATCGGGGTCGTGCAGTGCCATTTGGGTGACAGCGATAAAATCAAGTCCTGTTGCGGTCGCTACGATTAAAATAGGAAACAAAAGTCGCATACCAAAGACTGCGATTAGAATCCCCCAGGTTAAAAAGTACTGTTGCCAACGTTCATCCATGCGTTTCAATATTGACGCATTCACAACCGCATTATCGAATGATAGACTTACTTCGAGAATGCCGAGAATAAGAGCGATAAACGCGCCCATTGCGCCACCCCAATAAACGGCTATAGATAAACAAACCGTTGCAATGAAAAAGGAAAGACGAAAATGCTTCATAAAGTACCTTTATTGATGAGTGTTTGGTGTTCCGCAACTGTAAAGCCAAAAAACTGATTCAACTTAATGTATGATAAAGATGCGTTTTTAAATGAAACTCAGCTGAGTTGTAGAGATTTATCGTGGACTATCTCTTTATCTAATCATTATTTGGTTATTCAGTCAATCATGTTACTCATTGAATGACTGCTTTTTATGAATGAATATATCTTTTTTGATAAAGGAATATCATGTTTTTCCAGTTATTTGTTTATATGCTGTGACCAAGTAAGGTGGATTTTCAATGGATGTATCGTTAGCAGATAATTGCTATCACTTTACAAAATAATAACTTAAAATTCTGGGCTAGGGTATATGTATAAACTCAGCTTCACCAAGATATTAACGAATGAGTCCATCTAAGTAACTAAACGGTAAGATATGGCAAAACGAAGTGAACATAGTTCTGAAGAATTAAAAGCTTTGATTCTTAACGCAGCTGAAATAATCGTTTCTGAGGAGGGTATTTCGGCATTAAATGTGCGCAGAATAGCCAGAGAAATTGGCTATACCGTCGGTAGTATCTATATGGTCTTTGCGAATATGGCAGATTTGATCATGCAAATAAACGCAAGAACACTGGATAAGCTCGCTGAAAACTTGCTCATGGTAAATGATGACAATGATCAACAATTCCTTGAGTTATGGGCGGTGAATTATGTCTCTTATGCCATTCAGAATTTTAATCAGTGGTCCCATGCGCTTAGAAATCCAAGGCCTAGTAAAGTTGAGCAAGAAAGTCATGCCTTGTATCTCACTAAAATTGATAAAATACTTTTTCCAGTTCGAGTTAGATTAGCTCGACTTAAACCTGACCACTCAGAAGCACAAATTAAGTATGCTGCCCTTGCATTATCAACAGGGATTCAAGGCATCTGTGTATTATTGATAAATGAACAAAGCGACAAATCAGAAACAAGAGAGATAGAAGACATAGTCACTGTGTTGGTAAGAAATTTTTTGCGTGGATGGCTTATAGAGACTAATGAATAAGCTCTTTTTAAAGCATAAAAGAACTGTAAAAAAACAATTGTTAAGGATTCTTTAGTATGAATAGCATTCCGAATAAAATCTCGATGGATTGTAAAAGTTGGGCTGGACGAAGAGAGCTTATCTCTTGGGCATTATATGATTTTGCCAACTCTGGCTATACAACGGTTGTGCAAACAACAATCTTTAGCGCTTATTTTGTAGCCGTAGTTGCAGGTGCTTCACAAGGATATTCTCCAGGGTTATCAACTTTGTTGTGGTCGGTTGCAATTGGTATTGCTAATTTTGTAGTGATGATCAGTGGTCCATTACTTGGAGCAATTGCCGATCATCGTGCCTGTAAAAAGTTTTTTCTCTTAATATCTTCCGTTGGTTGTATTACAGCAACGGCATTACTGGCATTGGTTGGGCCAGGCGATATATGGCTGGGAATGGTATTGGTAACTAGTTCTGCCATTATGTTTGCAAGTGGAGAAAGCCTGATTGCAGGATTTCTACCGGAACTTGTGCCAGAAGAGAATATGGGGCGATTATCGGGTTATGGTTGGAGTTTGGGGTATTTTGGAGGATTACTCACTTTGGGAATTTGTTTGGCTTATATTACTTGGGCCAAGCAACAAGGTTTGCCAGAAACTCAATACGTGCCAGTGACGTTGCTGATTACAGCATCCATTTTTGCTTTGGCTGCTGCACCTACCTTTATTTGGTTACAAGAGCGAGCCATACCCGTAGAGGGCGACAATACACTATCAAATCTTCAGGTCAGTTATATCCGTTTGACCAATACCTTTAAAGAAGCGGCTCGGTTTCGGGACTTGCTTTGGTTTTTGATAACGCTTGGTATTTATCAGTCCGGCGTTAGCACCGTTGTGGTGTTGGCTGCAATTTATGCACAAGAGGTTATTGGGTTCGACACTCAGTCATTGATTATACTCATTATGGTTGTGAACGTCACAGCGGCGGTAGGTGCTTTGATTTGTGGACATATGCAAGATAGAATCGGTTCAGTTCCAACGCTTGCTATTACACTGGTCATCTGGATTGTCGCCGTTATTTTCGCTTTATTCGCAAGCACGCCAACAGATATGTGGATTGCAGGAAATATTATCGGAATAGCGATGGGAGCAAGTCAAGCGGTTGGACGTGCTTTAGTGAGTAAGTTTTCACCTACAGAACGAGCAGGTGAATTTTTAGGTTTATGGGGGTTAGTGAACCGTTTGTCAGCAATCCTTGGCCCATTAAGTTATGGTTTGATCAATTATTTTACTGATGGAAATCATCGTTCATCGCTAATCTCGACACTCCTGTTTTTTATCCTTGGCTTAGTTCTATTAACTAAAGTTAATGAAAGTAGGGGTAAGTCCGCAGCTATTGCTTCATAGTCTTTCAGAAGTTGAAGATAATGCCAATTAATTTCATTAAACAATTGTATGGTTTAAGCTACGCTATAAGATTTATTAGGTTTTTTTGCGCCAGGGCAGTCAATGCTGAAACGCTGAGTTTCTTTATCTAATTTTAGTGCTGTTAACTGTCCACCCCATAAGCAGCCCGTATCAATGGCGTAGCAATTGCGGCCTTCGTAATACCCAAGAGTTGACCAGTGTCCGAAGACAATACGCATGTCGGCATTTTTACGTTTTGGAACGTCAAACCACGGCAATAAATTCTTTGGTTGAGAGCCCAACGGTCCGCTGTTGGCAAAGTCAAGGCGACCATTAACATCACAATAACGCATGCGTGTAAAACAGTTAATGATAAAACGTAACTTTGATGCTCCTTTTAAGTCGGGTGACCAGATATTGGGTTTGTTACCATACATTTGTTTTAAGAATACTTGGTAGTCGGGACTCTTTAGTGTCTGTTCAGCGAAGAGTGCCATTTTTTTTGTGGTTTTAAAATCCCATTGTGGAGGTAAGCCGGCATGAAGCAAACAGAAATCGTCATTATAATGAAACAATGGTCGATATCTAAGCCAATCAATTAACTCATCTCGATCTGGAGCTTCCAGCACAGCACTAAGCGTACATTTTTTATCGGCTACCTTCGGTACACAGGAGGCCGCGAGTAAGTGCATATCATGGTTGCCGAGTACAGTGACTGCCGAACGACCTAATGATTTAACAAAGCGCAGGGTTTCTAAGGATTTGGGTCCTCTATTAACTAGATCGCCAGCAAACCACAACTGATCAGTATTTTCATTAAAGGAAATGGTATCCAATAACCTTAATAGGTCATCAAAGCAACCTTGTATATCACCAATCGCGTAAATAGACATTTAACTAATGCAGTGTTCTAGGAATTGATAAAGTAAATTTCGGTATAGTAGCATTAAATTCATCGCCATCATCCGAATGCATTGTATATTGACCCTGCATAGTGCCAACAGGCGTCTCAAGTATTGCTCCACTGGTATAGCGGAATATTTCTCCCGGTTTAAGATAAGGCTGTTCGCCAATGACACCATCACCTCTTACTTCCTGAACTTTGCCATTCGAATCGGTAATTAACCAGTGGCGATTCAAAAGTTGTGCAGGTACAGAGCCTTTGTTTGTGATTGTGATAGTATAGGCAAACACATAACGATCCTTTTCTGGTGCTGATTGTTCAGCAATAAAATAGGGTGTAGCTTCAACTAATATTTTATTTTTTTCAGTCATTATTAGATCATATGTAAATTATTTCATGATTATTTCATCTTAACTTATCATTAAACGCAAGTAACTATTTCATATAAATAGCCAGACGCTATAAAAATATTATTTATTATTATCAATTAGGACAAGAAATTGCATATTCATATCTTAGGTATTTGTGGGACTTTTATGGGTGGGCTGGCTGTTATTGCTCGGCAATTGGGTTATGAAGTCAGTGGTTCTGATCAAAATGTATATCCTCCCATGAGTACACAGTTGCAACAACAAGGAATTCAATTAATGGATGGCTATCGAGCAGAGAATCTGGATAGTAATCCCGATCTGGTTATCATAGGTAATGCTCTATCTAGAGGAAATCCAGAAGTAGAAGAAGTATTGAATAAAGGCTTGAATTATGTATCGGGTCCACAATGGTTGGCAGAGCATGTCTTGCATGATAAGTGGGTGTTGGGTGTTGCTGGAACGCATGGTAAAACAACAACGACTAGTATGTTAAGTTGGATACTTGAATATCAGGGCTTTAATCCCGGTTTTTTAATTGGTGGTATTCCGTTAAATTTTGGTATTTCAGCTCGGTTAGATGGTGGAGTGGAGAACAAGTCAGGCTTTTTTGTGATTGAAGCTGATGAATATGATTCTGCATTTTTTGATAAGCGCTCCAAATTTGTGCATTATCGGCCTCGTACGGCAATTCTCAATAATTTAGAATTTGATCATGCTGATATTTTTCCGGATCTTGAGGCAATAAAGCGGCAGTTTCATCATTTGGTCAGAACCATTCCAAGTGAAGGTTTGATTATTTGCCCTGAAAGAGATGACAATATCCATGATGTTTTAACAATGGGGTGTTGGACACCGATTGAAAATACTTCAATCAATGGGTGTTCACCATGGAATGCAAAATTACTGAAAGAAGATGGAAGTCAATTTGCAGTTTTGTTTGAAAATAATGAACAAGGGGTTGTCGATTGGTCGTTAACTGGGCAACATAATGTTTACAATGCTCTTTCGGCGATTGCCGCTGCAAACCATATTGGTATCTTACCAAAAGATTCAATAGCCGCTTTAATTCAATTTATTAATGTCAAGCGGCGTATGGAAGTCATAGCTAGGATCAAAGGCGTAACGATATACGATGATTTTGCCCATCATCCAACGGCAATCTCAACTACATTGGATGGTTTGCGTAAGCAAGTGGGTAACGAGCGAATTGTTGCTATTGTTGAGCCTCGATCAAATACGATGCGTTTAGGTGTACACACAGAAACATTAGCCAAGTCTTTGGCTAATGCCGATGTGGCAATTATTTATCAACCTAAAAATCTGGATTGGGATTTAAGTAGACTCAATCATTATGCTGATAATATTGAAATTTTTCAGTCTATTGATGCAATTATTGCAAAACTTAAAGTCGAGGCCTGTTTAGGTGGGCATTTTGTATTAATGAGCAACGGTAGTTTCGGGGGTATTTATCAACGTTTACAGGAAGAAATATAAGTGTCAATCTATTATCAAGTTTATAGTCCCAACGGGTTGTGTGGGTCTATACCGTCCATAAAAGGTAATCGTCTGTTCTCATTTGTTAACTGATATATTTTTCCTAGCCAGTTGTTAAAAACAGCTTTTGCTGTATCTTTCCAGGTGTTATCAAGATACTCAATAACTTGATCTTCTGGAAAGCGCTCCAGTGTATAAGAGGTATTTTTGACGGCCCTAACATGTTGTTCATAAGCAGTAAAAATAGATTGTACAGTCTCATCAAAATAATGGGCGGGAAATGGCGGGTAATCGCTTCTATCATTGTTGTAGAAGCTCATCACTTCTCGCTTATATTCTTTCAATAGGCTGATATCATCGTACTCGGGATGACCCTGAAAAAAAATGATACGAAAACCATCGGGACTCACTGCAAGATGGACCCCCGCTTCTTTACTGGCAACCAGGACTTTAAGACCACACCGCTCCATGTCGCTTTGGAATATTTCATTAAAGCGGGAATGAGGTACATCAAAACGAGTATTTATCTCTGCAATTAAAGGGTGATTTCGGTTAATCAGTTTGTGAGAAAAAACGCCCCAACGTTTGTCTGGTAAGCGAGTACGTTCAATGCCGTAACAGTATTGAATAACCGCATGAGTGGCTAAACATGAACACAATATAGAGGTAACGTTTTCTTTTGCCCATGAAAAAACCTCCATGAGGGGTTGCCAGAAGTCTTCTTCGGGTAGGTTATTATGGGTTACATTTGCACCGCTAATGATTAAGGCATCTAAACCATTTTGTTTGATGTGTTCAAAAGTTTCATAGTATTTATCAATATGCGCTTGAGCCTCAGGGCTTCTTTTAAGACCCGTTATAGTAAAAGGGTGTACATGGAATTGTACGATTTGATTACAAGCCCCTACCAAGCGAAAAAACTGGCGCTCAGTCGCTTCTAAGGCGGCATCAGGCATCATATTTAAAAGGCCAATGTGTTGCTCTCTAATATCTTGTTTAGAGGCTCTATCAGGCGATAAAATTTCTTCGCCTTCTTCACGCAGGCGATTAAACGTTGGTAAATCAATATGAGCAACTAAAGGCATAGTGTTAACTCAAATGTGTTCATGGTTGTTTATCTAGTGCTGCGCTAACTAACTGGATAAAGTCCGTTTCATTTTTAACATGGGCAATGTCGTTTGCATCAACGGTATAGCCATATTGGTCAGCAATTGCCTGATAGCGTGGCAATCGTGACTTAAATAATTCAGGAAAAATCCAAGAAACAAATTCGTCAGGCTGAATGGCATCAGTTGAGGAATAGTTTTTTAGCGTCATAAATTCTTCAAGCTTTTCCTCAAGAAAGGCTTCTCGGTAATACAATGGTTTAGGATCAGTTTTGGCGCGTTCAATAATCGTTTGCTCTAGGGTTTCAGGTATTTTGATATAAATGATTAAGGTGTTTTGCGCCAGTGTCTCTAAAACTTCTGGACTATCCAGTTCACAAACACTTCCCCCCGCATCATTAATAAAATGATGATAACCGTAGATATCCTCCGCTTTATGAATAAATTCAGGCACATCATTCATTGCCGCAATTTCTGCTTGATGATGGAGATGTTGTCGATGCTTAAATTCTTCTAAGGGTAGCCCTCCTTTTGAGGGGTCACCTAATTTACTTAGAAAAGTAGATACAGGGGCGAGATTATCAACGGTAATCTTATTAGAGATATAGATTGAATCAGATAATAAAAGGTCTCGCAAAAACGGCACACTCATCGCCTGTCGCTTAATATTATCTAAAATAGGTTCACGTAAGTATCTCGTTCCAATACGATAATCACCTGAGTAATGAAACCATTTGGATTTTGGTAGCTTGTTTGCCAACGTTGTTTTACCAGCGCCCGACATCGCAAGCAAGGTGATTCTTTTTGATGGCCAGTCTATAAACTCCTGAGAACTCATTTTCATAGAATAGATTCCTGATTAATCCAGATAATCGTCTAAGTCTAAATCTTCAGGGTTAGGCTTGTGTTCATCTGTATCAGTATAACCAAGATCATCAATTTCCATATCATCATATGCGGCACCCCAGTCTTCAGGTTCTTCAATGTAATCAAAAGTTGAGCTAAACCAACTCTCACTATCATATTCTCCGATATCGCCGTTTATATATTGAACATCAATGGTGTCATCCTTTTCATCGATCGCTACAACTTTAAATTTCAAGTTGTTTTCTAAGTCTTTGTACCAGCTACCTATAATGGGGTCTGCTACTGTTGCCATAATTGTTGCCTCAGATTTTATCAAATAGTTGATGATTGAGCGATAACAGGACTTAATTCAAAGTCTATTGACGCTATTGTTATAGTTGAATAGTAAGCATTTATTATATTACTGCAAAGTGATTGCAAAACAATTTGGCTAGTAGTTATAAATGAAGTGATGCATTCTTGCAAGTGACTGACTATTTGGATGATCAGATTGCCAAGTTAAATATCCCTTAATTGCAAAACAAGCCTAGTTTGAGAGATAATAACCGATTAAGCATAATAAATATGCAACTGGATTTATCCTGTAACACGCCATACGCTCAATAATGGGCTTGTATGTAAGCTTTGGAATACGCAATGAAAAAGACCATGTACGAAAAAATTTGGGACAGTCACCTTGTGGTTGACGAGGCTGGCCAGGCTCCTTTAATTTATGTTGATCGCCATTTGATGCACGAGGTGACGAGTCCTCAAGCGTTTGAAGGCTTAAAGCTTTCCGGGCGTAAAGTCCGAAATCCTCATAGTATTTTGGCCACAATGGATCATTGTGTACCGACTAAAAATAGACATTTGCCGATTGCAGATCCTATTGCTAAAAAACAAATTGAAACCATGGCGGACAACTGCCATGAAAATGGTTTGAATCTTTATGACATGAAAAATCCAAACAACGGTGTTATTCACGTTGTAGTACCTGAGCATGGTTTTGTGCATCCAGGTATGGTCGTGGTGTGTGGTGATAGCCATACCGCAACGCATGGTGCCTTTGGCGCGTTAGCATTCGGTATTGGTACGTCTGAAGTTGAGCACGTGATGGCAACGCAAACCTTACCACAAAAGAAATCTAAAACCATGCAAGTGGTTGTTAACGGATCTTTATCTAAATATGCCTCAGCAAAAGATATCGCTTTAGCTATTACCGGTAAAATCGGTACTGCAGGTGGTACGGGTTATGTTATTGAATATACCGGTTCTGCGATTAGAGAATTATCGATGGAAGGTCGGATGACGCTTTGCAACATGGCGATTGAAGCGGGCGCCAGAGCCGGCTTAGTGGCTCCCGATGAAAAAACGTATGAATATCTAAAAGGTCGTGAGTTTGCACCGGCGGGAGATTATTGGGATCAAGCCCTTGCGTATTGGAAAAGTTTAACCAGTGACGAAGGTGCTGAATTTGATACCACGGTTGTACTTGAAGGCGCTGATATTGCACCACAAGTATCATGGGGAACTTCTCCTGAGCAAGTCGTCGGAGTCGATGGCGTGGTGCCAAGTCCAGACAGCTTCACGGATGAAGGTAAACGTAAAGCCTGTGAAGGTGCTTTGGCTTATATGGGCTTAACAGCGAATACTAAAATCACTGATATCCCGGTTGATTTAGTGTTCATTGGTTCTTGTACCAATGGCCGTATAGAAGATTTTAGAATCGCCGCAGAAGTCGCCAAAGGCACTAAAGTCGCTCCAGGTGTGACTGCCTTGGCTGTGCCCGGTTCTTATCATGTTAAGAAACAGGCAGAAGACGAAGGTTTGGATAAAATCTTTATTGAAGCCGGTTGGGAATGGCGTGATCCAGGTTGTTCAATGTGTTTAGCCATGAACGGCGATGAGTTAACTAAAGGTCAACGCAGTGCGTCCACTTCAAACCGTAACTTTGAAGGTAGACAAGGCAAAGGCGGTCGTACACATTTAGTGTCGCCTGCCATGGCAGCGGCAGCCGCTGCGGCCGGTCATTTTGTCGATATTCGCACCCTTTAATCAACAGGCAGAGCAAAAATTATGGAACCGTATTTAAAGCATGACAGCATTGCTGCATTAATGGATCGTAGCAATGTAGACACCGATCAAATTATTCCTAAACAATTCTTAAAGAAAGTAG
>SESB01000172.1_pt1 | contig 47555 bp, 49 predicted proteins | sample 3171441 | NCBI WGS metagenome assembly SESB01 (sample SAMN06051867, study PRJNA518727) | freshwater metagenome | biome: subpolar coniferous forest; feature: holomictic lake; material: water; isolation source: holomictic Lake 227, 6 m depth | place: Canada: near Kenora, Ontario | collected...
GGCATATCCCGCGATAACCCCGAGAGTTCCAAAAGCATAGGCTTCAAGGAGCATTCCTCGAAGTGTGTTGCCTTGGAAAAGAGTTTCACGAAGGTCAGCAAGTTTTTGCACTTGTGCAGGCGTACTGACACCATCGCGTTGTGCTGCCATGTAAGCAGTCGAGACCTCTGAATAAGTAGCTGGTTTACCCATTACGGCAGTTGCTGCAGATTTCATGTGTTCCCAAATAAATAGATCAGAGTAGTCACGGGCCATTTCTCCGGTTGTGACTTGCTTGCCTGCCCATTGTGTTAGCTGTACTTTTGTTTCACTTGGTAATCCGCCTTCGACGGGAAAGGCGATATTTTGGTTCTCTAACTGACTTTTCACTGAGTCATTTGCAAAGCCCGCACCAAAATTGAGAAGACCTGCAAAGACCAATAAAACTACTGCTAAGCCAAGGCCGACTGAGGAAACAAGTTTGTCAAAAGTTCTACGTTTCATTTATGTACTCTCCCTTTTATACATCGTAAGTATTGATGTAATACATAGTTAACTCTTGTCACTATGCATGGAAGTAATAAAGTACGAGGGTTAACTCTCGATAGGGTTATTTATCGGATACGAAAGAGGTAGCCCTCAGGAGATGTGATTGATACGACAGAAATTAATCTACGTGACGGTTGCACATCGAACGACCGTCAGGACCAATTTCATGATGAGCACATGGAACATGTAAAGCATCGAAAGCTTTATCACCGTAATGAGTGCGAAAAGCTAGAGCTAATAAAACTCGCAAATTTGTGTCGGCATCTGATTTAATTCCAAAAACCTGCGCACTGCGGCTGACCGTATTTTCGACAACTTTTTCACTATGTGCGGTTTCAGAAGCGATTGCTCCATTGGATTTACCTTCGCATAAAAGGTTGAGGACTAATTGTTCAAAGGGGGATAGTTCTCGTGTTGCAATTGTTATGTCTCGTGCCATTGAAATCGCCACCTCTCCGCGGTACCCCCATTGTCCTCCTTTGTTTGGGTAGATAACACCCCTAAGATGCGCGGATGAGTGAAATCTTAAACACAGTTTCCGAAGGGATTTTGACCCTCTCGCTTAATAGGCCGTGGAAAATGAATGCGTTGACGCGTGAGATGTATGCCGGACTCACAAAGGGCCTGAATGATGCTGCTGGAGACTTTGGCATTAGAGCAGTGGTACTCACAAGCCAGGGTGATCATTTCACTGCTGGAAACGACATTACAGATTTTATGAACAATCCACCGTCGAGTGAATCATCCGAAGTTTCACAGTTTTTATCGGCGTTGCTCAACTTTCCTAAGCCGCTACTTGCTGCAGTTAAGGGAAATGCGGTCGGAGTTGGAACAACAATGTTGTTGCACTGCGATGTTGTTGTTGCGGCGCCAAGTGCCAATTTTTCAATGCCCTTCGCATCCCTCGGGTTAGTTCCGGAAGCGGGTTCGAGTTTTCTGTTCCCACAATTAGTGGGTTATCAACGTGCAGCAAAAATATTCTTTACTGGTGAATCTTTCGGGGCCGATGCTGCATTAGCAATGGGATTAATCGCTGAAATCGATTCAGATGCTGCAGCTGCAGTTATGCGGTTAGCACTACATATCGCCAATCAACCCCCACAAGCCATGATCAACACAAAAGCATTACTCAAAGCCCGCCAACATGATGCGGTTGCGGCAGTTATGAAAGCAGAATTTGAAATCTTTGCAATGGCGCTGCAATCCGATGAGGCAATGCAGGCTTTTATGAAATTCATGTCTAAGAAAGGTAAATCATGACGCTAGCGGGCAAGAGAATATTTATTACTGGAGGATCGCGGGGGATTGGTCTAGCAATTGCATTGCGCGCCGCGGCCGACGGTGCATCTGTCGCAATCGCAGCGAAAACTTCAGAGCCCAATCCAAAACTTCCTGGAACTATTCATACTGCCGCAGCAGAAATTGAAGCCGCTGGCGGTAAAGCATTAGCAATTCAATGCGACCTGCGCGATGAAAATCAGATAGAGGCTGCCGTAAATCAAGCGGCACAGGCTTTTGGTGGAATAGATATCCTGATAAATAACGCCAGTGCCATCAACTTAACCCGTACTGATGCAACACCGGCTAAGCGCTTTGATCTCATGTTTGATGTGAACGTACGTGGCACTTTCTTAACTTCCCAAGCGGCACTGCCGCATTTACGGAAGTCGGCTGCCGAAGGTCGCAATCCCCATATTTTGAACTTGTCGCCGCCACTTTCAATGAAAGCCGTATGGTTTAAAAATCACGTGGCTTACACAATGGCTAAATATGGAATGAGTATGTGCGTTCTTGGAATGGCTGAAGAGTTCAAGCGTGATGGAATTGCAGTCAATGCGTTGTGGCCGCGTACAGTAATTGATACGGCGGCACTTCAAATGATTCCTGGAATTGACGCTTCGGCAGGCCGAACACCGGCAATTTTGGCTGATGCAGCATATGTGATTTTCAATCGAGCCTCTGCCGAGTGCACAGGTAATTTTTTTGTTGATGATGAAGTCTTAGCCGCAGAAGGTATCACTGACCTAGAGAAATATTCAGTGACACCAGGCACCAAAGACTTCCTACTAGATTTCTTTCTTGACTAGACTCGGCCCATGTTAAAACAAATAGTTGTAACTTTTACCGCTTTCGCTCTTTCATTTATCGCCATACCTGCAGCCTTAGCGCATGGTGAAATAACGTTGGCAGTCCCCGCCGCAGGCGCATCAGTCCTTACGGCACCTAGCGAAGTTTCTATTGAGTTTGATGGAAAATTGCAGACCATCGGAAAAGAATCGATCAATCTAATAACAGTTACTGATAACCAAGGTCAAATTATTTCTTCACCGACTTCAGTGGTAGATGGAACTAAGATTTCGACCAAGCTGCAATTAACAGATATCACTGGTCTAGTTTCAGTCCACTATCGAATAGTTTCCGAAGATGGTCATCCTGTGGAAGGTGATTACTCATTCACAGTCGGCCAAAAACCAACGTTAACAAGTGCTGGAAATGAAGAAGGCGCTGAAGCTGCCAACGGAATTTCTGAAGAAGGTGGCAGTAATCTCAAGTTAACTGCTGGCGGATTTTTAATAATCGCCCTTGTAGCCGTGTTTTTAGTTCGCAGACGAAAGAAGTAAGATCACTCAATGCCGCTTTTTGAGTTAGAACTAAATGGTCCAAATCTGATTCAAGAGTCTGAGCGAAATGGTTCGGCGAAATCACTGTTCTGGCCTTGGTGTGGGGCAAATGTCTCACTCCTTGCTCTTTCCTATGGTGCCTTCTTTCTTGGCTTTGGAATCTCATTTAAGCAAGCCACATATGCCGCAATTATTGGAACCGTACTTTCATTTCTTGTTGTTGGCGTTAGCTCCCTTGCCGGCAAGAAATCAAATGCTCCAACCATGATTTTATCCAGAGCGGCATTTGGGGTAAAAGGAAATATCGTCCCGGGTGCGCTTTCCTATTTAATCTTTGTAGGCTGGGAAACGGTTCTAGTCTCATTAGCTACTTTGGCCACCGGTACGGTCTTTGCACGCCTGGGTCATATCAACCATAACATCGCATTAATTATCGGTTTTATTTTTGCCGTGGCTTTAACTGTTTTTGGGGGAGTCCTTGGATTCTCAACAATTATGAAGATTCAAAAATGGCTCACCCTTATCACGATCGCTATGACACTGCTATACATTGCGTTAACAATTAATCACGTGGATTGGTCCGCGGTATCTGCGATTAAAGATGGATCAATGCAAGGTTTTGTTGGGGCGCTCATCTTTGGAATAACTGGAATTGGTCTGGGTTGGGTTAACTCTGCTGCAGATTATTCACGATACTTGCCACGCAATGTTTCCAGCAAAGCTGTAATTACTTGGACAGTATTAGGCGCATCAATGGTCCCAGTTGTCCTTGTTATTTATGGCTCGGCTTTAGCCGGGAGCAGTAAAAACTTAAGTGATGCAATTGCGATGGATCCGATTGGTGCCTTAACAACTTTGCTCCCTAACTGGTATTTAATTCCCTTTGCCTTGGTGGCCGTTCTGGGTCTAGTAGGTGGAGCAATCTTGGATCTTTATTCCTCGGGTTTAACCCTTGTTTCTATTGGTCTTCCCGTGAAGCGTCACATTGCCGCATCTATTGATGCGTGCATTATGTTGGCCGGAACTATTTATATCGTGTGGTTTGCTAAAAATTTCTTTATTCCTTTTCAGGGATTTCTCATTACCTTGGGTGTACCAGTCGCCGTCTGGTCGGCAATTTTTGTAGCCGATGTGATTTTGCGAAAGGCGCCATACTCCGAAAAGGATTTATTTGACCCAGCCGCTAGATACGGTGCTTGGAATAAGCGCTCACTCGGAATAATGATTGTTGGTTCAATTGTTGGTTGGGGATTGGTTACTAATACTTTTGCTTCATGGCTTTCTTGGCAAGGCTACTTTTTATCACTCATCGGCGGTAAAACTGGTCCATGGGCTTTTGCAAATGTAGGCGTGATAGCCGCATTATTAATTGGCTTTTTTGGGCACGTATTACTTTCACGCAAAACTATTGCTTCGCAGGAGTCTTTCTGAGCCAGATGTAACCAGCAATGCCTGAAATTATTGCGGAAATAAAGAGACCCAATCGGACTTGATTGAGCTCGACATCATTGGTTGCCGCAATTTTGGCAATGACTAAAGCAACAGTTAATCCCATTCCGGCTAATGTACCCACCCCGGCTATTTCTTTCATTGAAATATTTACTCGCCCACCCAGCTTGCTCGCAATCCAGGCGAAAAGAGTAATTCCAATTATTTTGCCAATAGATCTAGCGATAACAATTGAAATTGCAATAGAAGAAGTGAAAGCGCTCAGTGTTAAGTGCCAGGGAATATTGACCAGAATAATGATTGGAACGATGAAGTAAGTAGAAATGGGCGATAGAACTTTTATAGTTTTAGCTAATAGGTGCGGGCGCAGAGGCAGGATTAAACCAATAGCTGCGGCGACCACAGTTGAAAAAGCGTGTTGTGGATCTAAGTCGTTACGATAGAAAACCGCTAAAACAATGAGAGAAAAAAGATCATCGGCGATGGCTAAAGTCAGTAAGAAAATCCGTACGTTGGGATTCACGCGTTTGCCAAGTAGTGAAAGCACACCTAGAGCTAAAGCTATATCGGTGGGCATCGAAGCGGCCCACAAATTAGAACCCCGATTGATTGCTAGATAGATAAGTGCAGGAACCAGCATTCCGCCAAGGGCGGCAATTACTGGCACTACTGCACTTTTTATATCTTTCAGACTAGCCTTTATTTCAAGGCCGACTAGAAAGAAAAAAAGCGCAATAAGGGATTGAACGAACATGAAGACAAATCTACTACCCGGCTGCTTCTTTACCTTGTATATAGAAAAATCCATTACACAACAGCAAAGCCCGCACCAGTTGGCGCGGGCTTTGCGATACAGCGATTTTAGATGTCGTAATACAGCTCGAATTCAGCTGGATGTGGACGCAAGCGAACATAATCAACTTCTTGCTTACGCTTGAATTCAATCCAAGTTGAAATTAGATCAGGTGCAAATACTCCACCCTTTGTAAGGAAGGCATTGTCCTTTTCTAGATTATTGAGAACCTCATCGAGTGAACCAGGAACTTGAGGAATTGCTGCAGCCTCATCACCTTCTAGTTCATATAGATCTTTATCAACTGGAGCAGGTGGTTCGATTTTGTTCAAAATTCCGTCAAGACCGGCCATCAACATCGCAGCAAATGCTAGATATGGATTTGATGATGGATCTGGGCAACGGAATTCGATGCGCTTTGCCTTTGGGTTTGATCCAGTAATTGGGATACGGATGCAAGCTGAACGGTTACGAGCAGAGTAAACAAGGTTTACTGGTGCCTCATACCCTGGCACTAAACGACGGTATGAGTTAACTGTTGGGTTTGTAAAGGCAAGTAGCGAAGGTGCGTGCTTTAGTAGACCACCAATGTACCAACGAGCCATGTCAGAGAGTTCGCCGTATGTGCCTGCTTGGAAAAAGAGTGGCTTTCCATCTTTCCATAGTGATTGGTGAACGTGCATACCTGAACCATTATCACCAAAGAGTGGCTTTGGCATAAATGTCGCAGTCTTTCCACCTTGCCAAGCAGTGTTACGAATAACGTACTTGAACTTCATGACGTCATCACCTGCATGCAAAATATCAGTGAAACGGTAGTTAATTTCCATCTGTCCTGCAGTTCCCACCTCATGGTGTGAGCGCTCAACAAGTAGACCAACTTTTCCAAGCTGCATAACCATTTCATCACGAAGGTCTGCGAATTGATCAGTTGGAGAAACTGGGAAGTATCCACCCTTTACGCGTGTACGGTATCCACGGTTAGGTGTTCCATCAGCATCATATTCAACGCCTGTATTCCAAGCGCCTTCATATGATTCGATCTCATGAACTGCTGAATTAATTCCAGTCTTGAAGCGCACGCTATCGAAAACATAAAATTCTGCTTCTGGTGCAAAGAATGCTTGATCTGCAAAACCAAGTGAGCGCATGTATTCAACGGCTTTTGCAACTACTCCACGTGGGTCACGGCTATAAGGCGTGTTATCAATTGGATTATGTACTGAGAATATAATGATGAGCGTTTTTTCTTTGCGGTATGGATCTAGATAAGCAGATTCTGGAACCGGTAAAAGTTTCATATCTGATTCGTTGATTGATTGGAACCCTCGGATAGATGAGCCATCAAACATCAGACCTTCAGTAAAGACAGCCTCATCAAATGATTCAACTGGAACGTTGAAGTGGTGCTGGATACCAGGTAGATCTGTAAAGCGAACATCGACAAGCTTTACATCTTCCTTCTTAATGAAGGCAAAAATTTCTGCAGAATTCTTAAACATGCTTCTCCCAATTCACATGGATACATAGATGGTGTACCGGCGCAGATAGTGGCTCCACTTTGAACCCTCTGCTTCTGGGGCCAAGAATAAGTCGCCAAGCCCACTTTGGCCTAACTGCTCTGTTACATCCGTGTTAAGAATTCCTAGCCACAGTAGGCTGGGACTGTGCCTTATCAATTCATCCGCGTGGGATTGGGTCGCCGGTTAGCGGCCGTGACCCTGGACTGGCTGGCGTGTTATGCCATTGTGGCCGCCTCCATCGGCGGCATTGGGAAGATGAATCCGATTCACTCGTTGAGCGTTCTGGCCCTGTTTTTCGCCGAGACTGCGATTCTTGTGGGCTTGCAAGGGGCGACTCTGGGGCATCGAATTTTCGGAATAAAAGTTGTGCGCTTTAGCGATGGGGGAGCGATCACACCTGTTCAGGCATTGATTCGAACAACATTATTAGTACTGGTTGTAACTTCGGTGACTTTCGATCAGGATGGTCGCGGAATACATGAACGATTGAGTGGATCAGTACTAACTAGAAGTTAGCGAATTTTAGGTGCGCGAGTTGGCATTGGACCTTTTGGAATTGGCATAGATAAACCACCAACGGCCTTAAGACGTGCACGAACTTCACGCATTTGATGTGCCGATAATTTTTTCGGCAACTTCTGTAAATGTTTTTGTAATTTACGAAGTGCAACTTGGCCTTGGCTATCACCGACCATAACTTCAATAATTGGAACGCCAGGTGCAAAACGCTCAGTTTTCTTATGTTCATCTTGCAGAAGTTGGCGAACCGTGTTGGTTGCACCTTCACCAGTGAGAACGATTCCGGCACGACCCACACTGCGGTGCACCATGTCCTGATTGCGCGATACCGCCACTGCTGGAGTAGTTGTCCAACCTTTACGGATCGACATCAAAACACTTGCTCCTGCACCGATCTGTCCTTCGATTGAAGAATACGCGGCGCGCCCTGCTACACGAGTGAAAAATATGAGCGTTGTAAGTAATGAAAGTGGTAAGAAAATGAAGGCGAGATAAACCGGGTGACCAACTGCAATACCGATTCCGACTCCAACAGCCAGTGTGATTACAAAGATTGCAAGGAGGGCTGGGGCTATCCATGGCTTAACTTGTTTTGTGACCGAGTAAGCATCACGGAAAGTTTGGAATCGAGGGGTCTTGATCTTCTTTTCTTTAGCTTTTCTCTTAAACATGAACTTAGTTTAGTGGGGCTGGGGCAGTTCCACCAAGGCGGGTAGGCGCCCAGCGCTGGCCCACATGACTATCAGGGTACTGCTCTTGAACCTCATAGAGCATATCCAGCATTGTTTTACGCAGAGTTAGCTCGGCTTGTTCTACATCATCACCACGTTGATAAAAAATTGGTTCTCCGAAGCGCACGGTAATTGGGAAGTTATTTCGTTTCAGATTTCGTTTAACACCTTTAGTCCAAATGCGCTGACTACCCCACACGATAGTCGGAATAATGGGAACTCCGGCACCCATCGCTAATCGAACGGCGCCCGATTTCAACTCTTTAATTTCAAAAGATGTTGAAACAGTACCTTCAGGAAAAATTCCAATAATTTCTCCGGCCTTGAGCGCGCGAAGTGCCGTCACAAATGATGCAGACCCATTGCTGCGATCAACATTTATATGGTGCATGCCGCGCATCAAAGGGCCAGCAATTCTATTGTCGAAAATTTCTTTCTTGGCCATAAATCGCACATAGCGTCCGGCCGGTAGCGCAGCAGTTCCAGTGAGGGCGAAATCCAAATATCCAATGTGATTGATAGCCAAGATAGCGCCATCTTTTCGTGGGATATTTTCTTCACCTTTGAAATCAAATTGCAGTCCTAGATATTTCCAAAAAGCTTTTATAGCAACAATGACTGGGGGATAAACAAGATCAGCCATGAATTGCTTTAGCTTCAATCGCCTGCTTGTATAGGCGACCCGCACGATAACTTGAACGTACGAGTGGCCCACTCATTACCCCAAGAAAACCAATGTCGGTAGCCTCTTTTGACAGTTCCACAAATTCTTCTGGCTTTACCCAGCGTTCTACTGGATGATGGCGATTTGTGGGACGCAAATACTGAGTAATAGTGATTAAGTCACAACCGGCATCGTGAAGATCAACTAGTGCCTGAGAAATTTCTTCGCGAGTTTCACCTAAACCGAGAATTAGATTTGATTTAGTAATGAGGCCAAAATTACGTGCCATTGATATAACAGTTAAAGATTTTTCGTAAGTAAACGCGGGACGAATTCGCTTAAATATGCGGGGAACCGTCTCTAGATTGTGCGCAAAGACCTCAGGACGGGTTTCGAAGATTTCATTGAGGAGCTCGGATTTAGCGTGAAAATCTGGCGCCAACATTTCAACACCACAACCAGGATTTAACTCATGAACTTGGCGAATAGTTTCGGCATATAACCAGGCGCCTTCGTCAGGTAAATCATCGCGAGTTACACCTGTAATGGTTGCGTATTTTAATCCCATAGCTTTAACAGATTCAGCTACTTTTCTCGGTTCGGTACGATCGAGTGGATCGGGTTTTCCAGTATCGATATTACAGAAATCACAGCGACGTGTGCATTTGTCGCCACCAATTAAAAATGTGGCCTCTTTGTCTTCCCAACATTCAAAAATATTTGGACACGCTGCTTCTTGACAAACAGTGTGTAAACCTTCACTTTTAACGAGTGATTGCAAGCGTGTGTATTCCGGACCCATATGCGCTTTAGTTTTAATCCACTCAGGTTTGCGTTCAATTGGAACTAGAGCATTACGCGCTTCAATGCGGATTAATTTGCGCCCTTCAGGAGCTAGCGTCATGCGCTCACCTTTCTGAGTGACTCAAAAATATGTCGTTCAACCAAGGGTGATACCTCTTCGACCGTAACATTAGTGCCTAATTCTCTAGAAATCGAGGTGACATCGGCATCGGCAATGCCGCAAGGAATGATTTTGTCGAAAGCATTTAAATCTGGACAGATATTAAGTGCGAATCCATGCATGGTTACACCTTTGCTCACACGAATTCCTATTGCGGCAATTTTACGATCACCTTGTGCATCTTGGACCCAAACGCCAGAACGACCAGTGACGCATGTTGCAGAAATGCCTAAGTCAGCACACACGTGTATGAGTCCACGTTCAATCTCTCGAACGAAACCAACAAGTTCATGGGGTTGTGAAAGTTTTACAATTGGATAACCAACGAGCTGGCCAGGGCCATGCCATGTAATTTTTCCGCCACGATCGACGTCAATCACTGGCGTGCCATCCTGGGGTTTTTCTGAATCTAAAGTTCGCCGACCCGCGGTATAGACCGATGGGTGCTCAAGTAATAACAAAGTATTTGGACGGCTACCCTCGGCAACTTCACTATGGATAGTGCGTTGTACCTGCCAGGCTTTTTCATAATCAATGAGCCCATGGCGGTTGAGGGCAATCACACTTTCCTTCGGTGAGGTCGCAACAGGCACATCACTAGCCTAAAGGTAGGCTTGCCTCCTTACCAATTAAGAAGCCATTGGCAGTACGAAAGGTCTATTTCATCGTGTCCAATTCCACACTTACCCCAGTAAAAGGGCGAAAACCACTCTGGTTTGCCGTCATCATGATCGTTGCCTGGTTGGCAATCTCTGGAGTTGCCGGGCCCATGTTCGGCCAGCTATCTACAGTACAAAAAAATGACAACACGAAGTTTTTGCCGGCAAGTGCTGAATCACAATTGGTTTCAGAAGAGTCAAAGAAATTCCAGGGCGCAACTTTTGATCAATTCCCAGCTCTTGCTTTATTTATTGGCACAGTAGACCAAAGTAAAGTTGCTGCAGCAAATATTTTCTTTGCTGGCTTAGCAGAAAAGCCGCTAGTTGATATTAATGGAGCAAAACTTGTAGGCAGTGATGGAAAAACTATCGATCGCACTATTGGTAGTTTTTTGATTCCTAACGCTAAAATTTTTGCTTTCCCTTCGGCTAAAAATGATGCCCTGTTAGCTAGCATCCCAATTTCAGCTTCAAGTGCAACCGAGACTTTGTCAAATAAAAAGCCTTCACTGCCAGCAATTGTCAATGCCATTCGGTACTACACGAATGGTTTTGGCAAAGCGCAAGGTTGGGAATCTCACCTGACTGGAATCGGTGCAATTTTTGCTGATCTTTTTGGCGCCTTTGGAAGTATTGATTCAAGTTTGCTACTTACAACTGGTTTAGTTGTCTCGCTCATTCTTATTGTTGTGTATCGCTCACCAGTTTTATGGATGCTACCGCTATTTTCTGCGGTCACGGCGTTATCACTAGCCGGCTCAGTTATCTACCTTTTGGCTAAGCACAACATTATTGACTTAGATGGTCAATCACAAGGAATTTTGTCAGTGCTTGTTTTAGGCGCGGCCACTGATTACGCACTTTTACTGATCGCTAGATATCGAGAAGAGCTTCATTTAGAACAATCGCGTTTTGTTGCAATGAAAAAAGCATGGCGTGGTGTTGTTGAGCCGATTATTGCTTCAGGTAGCACCGTAACGCTTGGTTTGCTCGTTCTGTTATTGGCGACATTGAAAAACTCACGCGGGCTAGGTCCGGTGGGAGCTATTGGAATCGTGGCTTCAATGATTACTATTTTAACTTTCTTGCCAGCGCTTTTGGTCGTCTTTGGGCGATGGATCTTCTGGCCACGAATCCCACATTTTAATTCAGAGGATGAAAAACTTTCAGGGATTTGGTCAAAGATTGCTAAACGTACCGAAAAGCATCCACGTAAATATTGGGTAGCCACGGCACTTTTATTGATTGTGTTCTCTGGATTTACAACCACACTTCATGCAAATGGGGTTTCTAGTCTGGATCAATTTACAAAGAAAACTGACTCGATTGAAGGGCAGAGAAAACTCTCTAATTACTTCCCAGGCGGTGAAGGATCACCAACTGTAGTAATTGTTCCCCAAGATAAAATGATGCAAGCTACTGCGGCGCTGCAAGCAATCAATGGCGTTACTTCGGTAGTCCCAATGACTGCTACTCCGACAGGTGCTGGCCAAGGCATGGCAGCATTAAAGGTTGTCGATGGAAAAGTCATCCTTAACGCCACACTCAAATATGGCGCAGACTCATTGCAAGCCCGTGCGATGATTCCTGGCATTCGTAGCGCAATGCATGCCGTTGACCCAACAATCATCACGGGTGGCACTTCTGCAGTTTATTTTGATATTGATGCAGCTTCCACACGGGATAGAAATTTGATTATCCCAGTGGTTTTATTCCTGATTGCGATTGTTTTGGCCCTATTGCTTCGTTCAATTCTTTCGGTGGGTCTATTGCTAGTCACGGTAGTACTTTCATTCTTAGCTACTTTAGGTGTGAGCTCACTTGTCTTCCACCACATCTTCCACTTCGCAGGTGAAGATTCTTCTTATCCGTTGTTTTCATTCATATTCCTTGTAGCTCTTGGAATTGATTACAACATCTTCCTCATGACGCGTGTTCGAGAAGAAGCACTCAAGATGGGTACTCGAGCAGGTATGACAAAGGCTGTAACTGTTACTGGTGGGGTAATAACTTCTGCTGGCGTAGTGCTGGCCGCGACCTTTACAGTTTTAGGAATCTTGCCGTTAGTTGCATTGGCTGAAATCGGATTTACGGTTGGTTTCGGGGTATTGCTCGATACGCTTGTTGTACGTTCGATTTTAGTCCCAGCTTTAGTTCATGCGATCGGACCAAAAATCTGGTGGCCATCTAAGTTGCAGCACGAAACTTTGGAGAGTTAATGCGCGTAGGTATTGCGGGTTATGGTTTAGCTGGTCGTTACTTCCATGCCCCATTACTTAAAGGGTGTGGCTATGACGTAGTAGCCATTCAAACCAGCAATGCCGAGCGGACACAACATGCGCTGACTGATTTTCCTAACGTACATGTCGTGTCGAGTATCCAAGAGTTAGTTGCACATGAACTGGATTTGGTTGTAGTTGCTTCAGCAAATTTAGTGCACGCAGAACATGCATTTGCCGCAATTGACGCCGGAATCGCGGTAGTTATCGATAAGCCTATGGGTCGTACCTTTGCTGAAACCGAAGCGATTGTCGCTGCTGGAGAACGCGCAGGAGTGCCTGTCTCTACTTTTTTTAATCGCCGCTGGGACAGTGATGCACTAACAATTAAGCGAGTTCTGGCTTCTGGGGTTCTGGGAACTATTCATCGAATGGATTCTCGGTTTGAGCGATTTCGTCCAGAGATAAATAAAACGTCGTGGCGCGAAAATATGAACGCCGCCGATGGTGGCGGACAATTACTTGATCTGCAACCACATTTGATTTCAACGGCTTTAGCTTGGTTTGGTACAGCGCAACTTGTTACCTCTACAGTTCGCACAGTACGTGGAGCAGCAGATGATGATGCTGTATTAGTTTTACAACACGACTCCGGTGTTCTTTCTATTTTGTCCGCAAGTGTTGTGGCAGGTGCCCCAGGTCCGCGAGTTCGCATTCTTGGCAGCCAAGGCGCTTTAGTTATCAATGATTTAGATCCGCAAGAGAGCTTATTAAAAGCTGGAAAGACTCCCATGGGTGGCAAATGGGATGTACCAACTAAATCGCGGGCTTTCATTCATCGCGGCGATGCGGTCGAAGAAATTGTTGCTGAAGATGGAAACTACGCCGAGTTTTATTCACTAGTTGCTGGCGCTCTTGAGGGCAAAAATCCTTGGCCCATTCCTAATGCAGATGCGTTGTTGGTAGCTTCAATAATTGATGAGGCTAGAAACAATTCATTGCATGTCTAAGAAATCTGACGTTTTAATTGTTGGGGCTGGGCTTGCGGGGTTAAACGCGGCGATACATCTGCAAGACAAAGCTCGTTCGGTCACCATAATCGAAGCTAGCGATCGGGCTGGGGGACGAGTTGCAAGTGATGTCATCGATAGTTTCATCTGTGACCGCGGTTTTCAATTAATCAATTCAAAGTACCCGGCGCTGGTGGAACTAGATGTTATTAGAGAATTAGATTTCCAGTTTGCACCGCGAGTAATAGAAATCGGTCTTGGTAACGAACGAATTATTTTGGGCGATCCAAGACAAGCGCCGTTCTCGGCCTTGCACAGAGCTACCGGAACCCTTGTAGAAAAATGGGCTTTTGCCCACTTTGTTTTCTCGCGCTTAAAAAAATCGCAGTCAATCGCGGCGGCTTTGCGTGAAGCAGGTTGTGGTTCAACATATGAAAACGTTCTACGTCCTTTCCTGCATGGTGTATTTCTGACCGACCCCGAGAATGTAGATGCACTTTATGGTCAATCAATAATTAAATCTTTTGTAAGTGGTGCTCCAGGCATTCCCAGAAATGGCGCGGGTGCACTTTCTAAAGCCCTTGCATCGCGTGTAACGGATCTACAGCTGAATGTGCGTGCCGAAAGAATTGAAGGTAATTGCGTTACAACCACGTCCGGAGTTTTCCAAGCAACTGACATCGTCGTTGCAACTGATGCAACAACTGCAGCGCAGTTATTAAATCAACCCGAAGTTGCTCGTACAGTCGGATGTATTACGTGGTATCACTGCCCAGATAGCAACCCATCAGGTACTGGTCGATTAGTAGTTGACGGGCAAAAACGCGGCCCAATTATTAATTCGGTCGTCATCTCAGATATTTCATCGTCGTATGCACCCGCTGGAAAACATCTCGTATCCACTACAACCGATTTATCAACCACTGAGTCTGAGGTTCGTCGCCACTTAGCAATTCTGTGGGGAGTTGAAACGCGTGACTGGCAATTAATCGCTAAATATGAAATTCCTTCGGCATTACCGTTGCAATCTGTCGGTCGTGCTCTGAGTCAACCAATTAAAGTAAAAGATCACAACTATGTGATTGGCGATCATCGCAGCGTTCCATCACAACAAGGTGCATTATTTAGCGGCGCACTTGCGGCCGCATTAATCTTGAATTAGTTGGTTGAGCGCTTCGGTGATGTGCGGATAATCCCAAGTAAAGCCCGCTTCCTGTAACACGTGCGGAATTACTTTTTTAGAACCTAACACTTCACTAGAGAAGCCACCTAAAGCAATCTTGAGTGCAATTGCTGGAGCTGGAAATAATGCAGGACGGTGCAAAGCACGAGCCAAGGCAGAAGTAAATTCCTGATTAGTAACTGGATTAGGCGAAGTGAGATTTACTGCTCCAGAGATCGGATTAGCCAATGCAAATTCGATGGCACGAATTTGATCATGCAAAGTTATCCATGACCACCACTGTTTACCTGAACCCAGTTTTCCACCGAAACCCAAACGAAATAGCGGCAGCATCTTTCCGAGAGCCCCACCGGTTGGATCAAGTACTAATCCAGTGCGAATTTTAACGGTGCGAACATCACCAGCTAGATCAGCTGCCGATTCCCATTCGCGACAAACGGCGGCTAGAAAATCATCGCCAACACGATCGCTTTCGATGACAGCGCGGTTTCCACTTTCGCCATACCAACCGATTGCACTTGCAGAGATAAAAACTTGTGGTTTGAGTTCAGCGACAGCTTTTGCAATTGCAGTTGTACCTAGTAATCGAGAGTTCAAAATTTCCGACTTATATTTCTTGGTCCAACGCTTATCACCAACACCCACACCAGCTAGATGTATAACCGCATCAACACCTGCGAGTGGGGCTAAATCTACATAACCAGTTTGTGGATCCCATTGCACTTCATCTGATGCCACGGGGGAGCGTCGAACAAGGCGTTGAACGGTATGACCTTCACTTTTTAAATGGCCAACTAAGGCAGTTCCGATTAATCCGGATGAACCACTGACTGCAATTCGTTGTGGAACTGGCATCAGTCTTTAGAGACCTAAATCAGATTCAAAGGCACCGCCTTCTAGGCGCTCCTTCAAAGTAACAAGGAATCTGGCAGCATCTGCGCCATCTACAACGCGATGATCATAAGAAAGACCCAGATACACCATTGAGCGAATAGCGATTGTCTCGCCACCATCTTCACCGCGTACAACCATTGGACGCTTCACTACTGCGCCAAGACCCAGAATTGCAACCTGCGGTTGATTGATAATTGGCGTATCAAATAGAGCTCCGCGGCTTCCGGTATTGGTAATTGTGAAAGTTCCACCACCTAGTTCATTTGGGGTAACTTTATTATCGCGAGTGCGTGCAGCCAGATCCGCAATCTTTCGTGCGATTGCTCCAATGTTTAAATCGCCGGCATTTGCAATAACAGGAACTAATAAGCCGCGTTCAGTATCTACAGCGATAGCTAAATGTTCAGCACCATGATAGGTAATTTCATCGCCTTCGATGGATGAATTCAAGACTGGGTGTTGCTTAAGAGCTTCGCACACAGCTACCGAGAAAAATGGGAGGAACGAAAGTTTTACACCTTCGCGTGACTCAAATGAAGCTTTAGCACGATCACGAAGGCGTGCAATTTTTGTCACATCAACTTCAATGACCGTTGTTAGTTGTGCACTAATCTGGAGAGATTCGACCATTCGCACTGCGATAACTTTGCGTAGTCTGGACATCTTCACCTTGGTTCCGCGCAGTGGTGAGACTGCAACGGCAGCAGGCTTGGAAGTTGTTGGCGCAGAACTCTGTGCAACGGCAGTTGCTGCAGCTACTGGTTTAGCAAGTGCCTCAACATCTTCGCGACGAATACGTCCACCAATACCAGTACCAGCAATATTGGCAAGATTGACACCTAAATCGTTTGCAAGTTTACGAACTAGGGGAGTGACATAGGCATCGGCAGGTTGTGAAACAACTGGAGCAGAAACTGGTGCTACTGGTGCAACAGGGGCTGCAGCAACTGCAACAGGTGGAGCAGCGACCGGCGGTGCTATGACAGGTGCTGCAGCGACTGGGGCTGCAATCGAGCCACTAGTTCCGATTAATCCAAGGCGGGCACCAACAGGAACGGTTGTATCAATAGCGACATCGATAGCTAATAAAGTTCCAGCAACTGGTGAAGGAATTTCAGTGTCCACTTTGTCAGTTGAAACTTCAAGCAGAGCTTCATCAATTGCTACTGAGTCACCAATATTTTTTAACCAACGGGTAACAGTTCCTTCACTGACGCTTTCGCCAAGAGCTGGCATGGTAATTACAGTTCCGGAAGTTGGCGCTGCGGCTACCACAGGTGCGGGAACAGCTGCTACTGGAGCTACTACAGGCGCTACTACAGGGGCTGCTGGAGCTACAACTGGTGCTGCGGCAACTGGCGCGGCGGCAGCAGGCTGTGCTGCACCATCAGCAATAATTGCAAGCTCTGCACCAACTGGAACGGTTTGGTCAATCTGTACAACAATCTTTGTAAGAGTTCCAGCAACTGGAGATGGAATTTCAGTATCTACTTTGTCCGTTGAAACTTCTAGGAGTGGCTCATCGACATTAACGTGATCGCCTTCGGCCTTTAACCAACGTGTAACGGTTCCTTCGCTAACACTTTCACCAAGTGCGGGCATTGTTACTGAGAATGTCATCTATTTTCTCCTTGGTTATCCGTGTGCGTGTAGCGGTTTGCCTGCAAGAGCCATATGAGCTTCGCCCATTGCTTCTGACAGAGTTGGATGTGCGTGGATGAGGGATGCAACATCAGTTGCTCGAGCTTCCCAGTTGAAAATTAATTCTGCTTCGGCCAATAATTCGCCAACACGGGCACCAACCATATGAACTCCAAGAATTGGTCCATCTTTTTCGCCCACTAACTTAATTGAACCTGCAGTGCCAAGAATTTGAGCCTTTCCATTTCCGGCTAAGTCATAGCTGAGTTCAACGACATCGTGACCGCGTTTTTTAGCTTCGGCAGTTGTTAAACCGACTGATGCAACTTCAGGGTCAGAGTAAGTCACACGTGGAATTCCATCGTAATTGATTGCGCGTGGATTCAGTCCTGCAATCTCTTCGGCAACAAGCATTCCTTCAGCAAAACCAACGTGAGCTAATTGCAGCGTAGGAATTAAATCACCCACGGCCCAAATTCCAGGAATATTCGTACGGCATTTATTGTCGACCAGAACATAACCTCGGTCCATTGAAATGCCTTGCTCTTCATAGCCTAAGTTTGAAGATACCGGACCACGTCCAACTGCCACCATTAAAATTTCGGCAGTGAACTCTTTACCATCTTCTAAAGTGATGGTTACGCCTCTTTGATCCTTTACTACTGACTTAAATTTCGTGCCTAATTCAAAATTGATACCGCGCTTACGGAATGCGCGTTCTAGCTGCTTGCTCGAGGATTCATCTTCTAGTGCAATTAAATGAGGTAGACCTTCAATAATCGTTACTTCCGACCCAAATGATTTCCAGACTGATGCAAATTCACATCCAATAACGCCGCCGCCTAAAACAATTACTGATTGTGGAACGTAGTCCAACTTCGTTCCATGATCTGAAGTGATAATTTGCTTTCCATCGATTTCAAGACCTGGCAGAGTTTTAGCGTAAGAGCCTGTCGCAAGAATTATATTTTTACCGGTATAGCGCTCACCATTTACTTCAACGGTATCTTTAGCAACAAGTTTTCCGTGGCCTTCGATGTAAGTAATATTTCGGGATTTAACTAAACCCTGAAGACCCTTATGTAGACGCGAGATCACACCATCTTTATATGAGTTGACGCCATTCATATCGATGCCATCAAAAGTTGCTTTGACTCCGAATTTTGAACCTTCGCGCGCTCCATCTGCAATTTCAGCCGAGTGCAAAAGCGCCTTCGTTGGGATGCACCCCTTATGCAGACATGTGCCGCCAACTTTGTCGGCTTCGATCAGAGCAACCTTTAGGCCTAGTTGAGCACTTCGCAGAGCGCAGGCATAGCCACCGCTTCCGCCACCTAAAATCACTACATCAAATTGCGACACGTCTTACCCCTTTTGCTCAAACTCAAGACCTCTATCTTGCCGTACGCCCGCCCAAAGTGACGAACCCTGAGAAGGAGAATCAGGCCTGTTCGACCAATCTCACAATTGAGCGCAGAGCTATCCCGGTTCCGCCAACCGGGGTGTAACCGTGTGACTTGCCTTGGTTGTTGGCAGGACCGGCAATATCAAGGTGCAGCCATGGGAGATCATCGGAGACGAATTCTTTAAGGAAAAGTCCAGCCACGAGCATGCCGCCATTTTTATCACCGATATTTGCCAGATCGGCGACCGGGGAATCAAGGGTTGCGCGTAGTTCTACAGGTAGCGGCATTGGCCAGAATTGTTCACCGGCATCTTTGGATGCTTTCAAAAATTCTTCGCTGAACTCTTGGTTATTTGTCATGACGGCACCAGTAAGAGTTCCAAGCGCAATTACCTGTGCGCCAGTTAATGTCGCGACATCAATAATTCCATCAAGTTTATTTTTACTTGATTGAGCTTTCATTAACCCATCGGCTAAAACCAATCGACCTTCAGCATCTGGATTTAAAACTTCAACGGTCTTGCCACCAAAAATAGTGATGATGTCACTTGGACGGGTTGCGCTATCACTTGGCATATTTTCTGCCATAGGTGCCCAACATTCAATTGCAACAGGTAAACCAAGTTCTGCAATTGCTAACGTTGCTGCACAGACTGCTGCGGCACCGCTCATGTCATATTTCATCGCTTCCATACCAAGCCCAGGTTTTAGATTTAAACCACCAGTGTCAAAAGTAATTCCCTTGCCAACGAGGGCATAGCGCTTAACCGATTTTGTTTTTGGTGTGTATGAAATGTGTAATAAGCGTGGTGGGTTAGCTGAACCTTGACCAACTCCAATAATTCCGCCAAAACCTTGGGACTTGAGCTGTTTTTCATCCCAGATAGTTGTCTTTAAACCAATCTTTGCTCCGCCAGCGTTTTTGACTGCTAGTAGAAATTTTTTAGTAAAGGTGTCAGGAGTTAAATGACTAGGCGGGGTATTAATCAGATCGCGAACAAGATGGGTGTACTTACCTATGATTTTTGTACGGGTTACAACGTCATTGTAATCGCTCTTGTTCAAGCCCTTTGAAAAAATAGTCGCACCTTTAAGGGCTACCTTGTGTTCTGCTTTTGTCGTGCCTTTGAATTCGTGAAAAACATATGCGCCAAGAACTGCGCCTTCTGCTACGGCGGCAACTGAAGCTAGATCTTTAGTGGGAAGAGCAAAAGTTGCATTAGTTGTGCCAGCTAAAGCTCGAGCGGCAGCGCCTGCAGCGCGACGCAAGGTTTCATGCCCGTACGTTTGGGCTTTCTTGCCAAGGCCAGTGAAGACAATCATTCGCGCAGGTCCACCAGGCAACTTCACAATTTCATCGGCCGCTCCGGTCGCGCCCATTTCAACGAGCGAGGCCAGTAAAGTTTTTGAGTCGATTGCTAAGTCACCGGTCTCAATGGCGATTCCACCTTTTGCGTTGGTGCTCGCTAGTCCTACAACAAGGACATCATCTTTAACTAAGCCATCTGAGATTTTGAGTGTTGTCATGGGTGTCAGCGTAATAGATGTATTGGTAGGTTTCACACTATGAAGCACTCACCGTTACATGAAAAGCATCTAGCTCGAATGGCCAAAATGGCTGATTTTGGTGGTTGGCTCATGCCGATCGAATACCCAGGCGCAGGCGTGCTGGCAGAACACAGCGCAGTGCGTGAAAAAGTTGGAATTTTCGATGTGTCACATTTAGGCAAGGCGAGTGTGCGCGGTCGTGGTGCGTTGGATTTTCTCAATTCGATGTTCACAAATGATCTCAATCGTATCGCCGATGGATCTGCGCAATACACCTTGCTTTGTAACCCACAAGGTGGCGTGGTGGATGACTTAATCGCTTATCGAAATAGTGCGGAAGATTTTTTCCTTGTTCCGAATGCATCAAACACAACAGATGTCGTAAAGGTATTAATTGAACATGCACCAGCTGCTATACATGTAGAAAATCTACATCTGGAATATGCAGTGGTTGCGGTGCAAGGTCCACTAGCTCCTCAGGTTATGAGAACTCTAGGAGTGAATACAAATATTGATTACATGGCATTTGAAACTGTAACCATTGGTGGCGCCGATGTAATACTTTGTCGCACCGGCTATACCGGTGAATTAGGGTATGAATTACTTCCTAAAATCGCCGATGCTTCAAAAGTGTGGGACACATTAGTTGCAGCCATCGAACTTGTTGGGGGATTGGTGTGTGGACTTGGTGCCCGCGATACTTTGCGAACAGAAATGGGTTATCCATTACATGGCCATGAACTCTCGCTAGATATTTCTCCAGTTGAAGCAAGTGCAACGTGGGCGATTGGTTGGGATAAGCCTGGTTTTATTGGCAGCGATATTTTAAAACAACAAAAAACCGGTGGTCCGGGACGTCGAAGTGTGGCGCTGAAATCACTAGATCGTGGAATTCCAAGAGGGGGCATGCAAGTAAAAACCGCGGCTGGTGAGTTGCTGGGCGAAGTCACAAGCGGAACTTTTTCGCCTTCACTTAAAGTTGGAATTGGCATTGCACTATTGAAGTCATCGGTAAAAATTGGCGATCAGTTAGTTATTGATGTGCGTGGCCGCGACTGCTTAGTAGAAGTTGTAAAACTGCCTTTTATGCCTTCACACGTTCGATAAATTCAATTGGTTGCACAAAAGCTGCACGCGTATGAGTGCGTCTTAACGCCGACAAAACCGCTGAACCCGAAAACGCTAAAAGCACGCCAGTAAAAATCCCACGCGGAATATCCCAAGCCATTGAAGTGGCAAAGTGGAAAGTTAAAAAGCGTATAACGTTTTCATGAATAGAGGCATGGGCAAGGTAGGACAAAGAAGTTCCGGAACCGATCGCCCACGGCCAGAACTGCAGATCCATCAAGATTCCAAAAACTTCAGAGGCTATTAGTCCAAAACCTACGAGTAGAACAATTTCAGTTTTACCACGCAGTTTTCTAAAAGGAAGAAGTCCTGCAGCTAAACCAATCCAAGCGGCAGCAAAGATTTGGTAGCCCAACCATGGTCCTAAACCGCCAGTGAGAAGTGCCGATACAAACATTGACGTAAGGCCAAGGAGAAAACCAAATGAAGGTCCAAAAACACGGGCACTTAAAATCAAAACAAACCACATAGGTTCAATTCCAATTGCACCTGCACCTAGTGGCCTCAACGCGGCGATTAATGCCGAGAGAACACCTAGAAGTGCCACTGATTTAGCATCTAGCCGCGAGTTTGAAATTTGAATCATTACTAGGAAAACGGCCGCTGTTACTGCGCACCAAAAAAAGATTTGTGTTCGCGGTAATGAATCACCTTGATAATAAAAGGGCCAAAGAAAGCCCGCAGCCGAGATTAGAGACGTAAAAATCAAAACGACTGAGTTCAATTTAGAAAATCTAACAATGTCGGGTGTATGCATCATTTTTGGCTTTCAATCGCGGCAACAACATCAGCAACGGTAAGCCATGGCTGTGGGGCCATGATTTTAGATACTTGCGGGGCAAATGCTGGAGATGAAAGTAAAACATCGACAGTCGGGCCATCAGCAACGATTTCGCCATCGGCAATAAAAATAGTTCGAGAAGCTAGCTCGGCGACCAGTTCAACGTCATGTGTCGCGATCACTACACTTCGATTAAATACGCGCGCAAAATCTATGAGAATTTTAGTCAAAACGCGTTTAGCTTGATAATCCAAGCCTCGTGTCGGTTCGTCAAGTATAAGTAGGTGTGGGTTTGACGAGAGCACCACACTCAACGCCAGACCAAGTCGTTGGCCTTCGGAAAGATCGCGGGGGTGCACGTGTTCTGAGATGCCAGGAATGAGTTTCTGCAGAATTTCGAAAGTAGTACCGGGTTGAATGTCATTATCTGAATCAGCTTGATTACACTCTTGCTGTACTGATTGTCCATAGAGCAAATCGCTAGGTTCTTGAGGAATGTAACCAACAGTTTGTCGCCGAATTTTTCGCTGCAATGTTTGCGAATCAACGCCATGAATTTTCACGTAGCCCGAAGAATTTTCGCTCACTCCAGCTATGGCGCGCAATAGCGAACTTTTGCCAGCGCCATTTCGTCCCATTATTGCCACGATTTCATTCTCATAGATTTTTGCAGTCAGTGTGTTCAAAGCTTTCTTACCTTGATAAGCGATGGTGAGATCCGCAATGTCAACAATTACATCGTTGCTCTGACTTGTTGTTTCTTTAGCGTCAACGCTTAATGAATCTCTCAAGTTCTGAGTCATGCGGCGCATCTCCCGCACTGAAACTCCGATTTCTTCAAGACCTATTGCCCGTGCTAATTCAACTATGGGAGGAACAATTGTTGAGTGCATCAAAATCTCTTCTGGCGTTCCCACGCTTGCGTTTCCCGAACCATTGATTTGGACAATACGGTCGGCAAATTGGATAACCCGCTCAAGTTTATGCTCGGCAATTACAACCGTCAGACTTAAGTCATGCACTAAGCGATGCAGAATTGATAGGACTTCCTCGGCGGCAATCGGATCAAGGGCACTTGTTGGTTCATCCAGTACTAAAACTTTTGGATGAGCGACTAAGGCGCTTGCAATAGCAACGCGTTGTTGCTCACCGCCACTTAATGTAGTTAATGCGCGATTTCGCAAAGGTACAAGGGAAAGCAGATCTAAAGTTTCCTCAACGCGTTTGCGCATTACATCGTTGGATAAATTAAGGGCTTCCATACCAAAAACTAACTCTTCTTCAACGGTATCGGCGACAAATCCATTGGCGGGATTTTGACCCACGATTCCGATGACATGCGCGAGAGCACCAGGTTTAACTGAAGATGTAGAAACTCCATCAACGCTTATGTCACCGGCCAAAATTCCGCCAGTGTGATGGGGGACTAAACCATTAATAAGTCGCAAGAGAGATGATTTTCCTGAACCTGTGGGCCCGATTACTAAAACTAATTCACCTTCAGCAATTTCAAGGGTGAGATCTTCTATTACCGTTGTAGTGGAGTTCGGGTAAACAAGTGAGACATTTGAAAACTTAATCATGCCAACCCCATAACTAGTAATCCCATTGCAATTACTGCCGAGTCAATGAATTTCCACTGAATGGGTCGATACCGTGAGCGTTTTTTACTCAAACCATATCCACGTGAATCCATCGCGGCAGCTAAGTCAAGGCAGCGAGCTAAGGACTCTTCAAGTAAAGGGATAGCTATACGCTTAAAGGCTCTGACACCAGACGTCTGTTGGCCACGTAAACGCTGAGCCATACGAATTCGCGAAACCGCAGCGACTAATTGCGGCAACACCGATGTCGCAATGACAACAGTTACTCCGAACTCATACATATAAACTGGCAGAACGCGCAGAAGTCGGTGAGGGCTAGTTAAGGAAGCCGCTGCCGCAAAGATAACGAAAATCGCGCAGATGATGATTCCTTCGGAGATCGAAGAAAAAAGCCGTTCCCGAGTCACATCACCACCGATACGTATGCCTGGCATCCAGTGTGGAAGTTTAAGAATTGGAATATGGAAGATAACGGTGCCAGGTATTGGAACTCCAATAACAACTCCCATAACCGCTCGTATCGCAATAATCCATAACGCCAACTTCAGACTCCACCCAAATGATTTCGACCACGGCGCAGAATCTTTTTGCGAAAAAACGATGATTGCCATTGCGCCCACCGCCACTAACGCAAACCACGTGGAATTAACCCGTGAGACTGCAATAGCGATGGCGGCTGAAAAGATCCACCACGTTAATGGGTGCAATGACAATCGTTTCATTAGATATTATTTTTTAGGTATCAAGGCTTTAGGAGTCGCGATTTCAACACCACATTCCTTAGCTGGATATCCGGCTAGACCGCAGATTAATCCGGAGGAAGCTGCGCGAATTTTTACCGCTTGGTTAAGAACGTCAATACCTTGCGAAGTCTTGGCAGTTCGCACGCACGTCGTAATGGTTTTTTGAATCTTTTCGCCTTTAGGCGCCCACACTTGGGAACCAAAATCAATCACAAGGGCAATGCGCTTTGTATCAGAGTCAGCTTTAGTCGTGCCACAAATTGCAGCAAAATTTGGCTTAGCTTTAGGTACTTGTGATGGAACGTCATCGCTACTGAAAACAAAAGACCACCCTTCAACGGCGCCATCGGCGATATCGACAGTAGGTCCGGTCATAGCTGCAGTCCATTTACTTGCCCCAGGAGCTGCTTGGAAATAGCCCCAATAGCGCCAACCTTTGGCGGCGCTGGCATGGGACTGAGGAGCGAAAAATAATGAGGTAACAAGCATTAAAAGGGTTACGAAAATTGATTTGAACTTCATTGCTGTGGGGCCTCTCGAAATAAAAGAGTCTCACAGGGAGTAGCACCGCGCGAAGATGAGAAAGTTAATCTCACAGACATGTGGACCACACCCCGCAAACCTCGGCGGGTGTTTGTCTAAAACCATTCATTAGGTAATCCGACTTTACGGTTGCGGGTCAGTGTCGGAATTTCACCGAACTTCCCCCAATGAAGGGCTTATTAAGTTGTGTGCCAACCAAACCACATCTATTTGGGGTTGGCAACAGGGCGCGCTTAGACCTAGAGTTTGAGCCATGGAATATCGTCGCCTTGGCAGTACTGGAATGTATGTATCAGAGCTTTCTTATGGAAACTGGATTACGCACGGCTCGCAAGTAGAAGCCGACGCAGCAATCAAATGTGTTCATACCGCCATTGATTGTGGCATCACCACTTTCGATACGGCCGATGTTTATGCGGGCACTCGTGCCGAAAAAGTTCTAGGAAAAGCACTCAAAGGCGTTCGACGTGAGTCATATGAACTTTTCACAAAGGTCTATTGGCCAACCGGAACTGGGAAAAATGATCGCGGTCTTTCTCGTAAACACATCATCGAATCCTGCAATGCATCGCTCAAGCGTTTGCAAACTGATCACATTGATTTGTATCAGATGCACCGTTTTGATTTCGAAACTCCGCTAGAAGAGTCATTGAGCGCTTTTGATGATCTGATACGTGCTGGCAAAGTTCATTACATTGGCTTTTCTGAATGGTCTGCCCCTCAGATTGCCGATGCATTAAAAATTCAAGATGCCCGCGGATACAACCGCTTTGTTTCTAGCCAACCTCAGTACTCGGCCCTTTGGCGTGTTATTGAAGCCGAAGTTGTTCCACTGTCGACAAAAGAAGGCATCGGACAAATAGTGTGGTCCCCAATGGCGCAAGGCGTTTTGTCTGGAAAATATCTACCTGGCAAAAAGGCACCAGCCGGTTCACGAGCTACCGATAAAAAAGGTGGCGCAGGAATGATCTCTAGATGGATGCGCGAAGAAGTTTTGACTGCAGTGCAGAAATTGAAGCCCGTTGCAGATGAGGCTGGATTAACAATGTCGCAGTTAGCCGTTGCTTGGGTCTTACAAAATCCAAACGTATCTAGTGCAATTGTTGGTGCAACTAAACCTTCTCAGGTTAAGGAAAATGTTAAAGCTGCAGGAGTGAAATTAGATGCCGACACAATGAAAGCAATTGATGCAGCTCTAGGTAACTTGCCTGAACGTGATCCAGCCCAAAACATCAGCCCAAATCCACGCGCTTAGTTAATTACATCGCCCACTTTGCTTTGTGGGTGTGGAGCACGTAGTCGACGCATCTGTGTTGAGCGCAACCATGCATACATCCCAAGACCCTTTGTAGTTGCGCCCGGAAACTTTCCGGCAACTAATCGCTTAATTTTTCTGGCCAAGAAAAAGCCATCAACTACTGCGATAAGTAGTACTACATACATCAATGCGATAGCGGCAAATTGCACTGCAGGGATACGAATCAAAGTCAGAAGCAAGACCACAAAAATAATGGGCAGGAAATATTCACCGATTGAGCGACGGGAATCTACATAGTTACGAACGAAGCGACGTTCTTGTCCGCGATCTCTAGCCGGTAGCGCGCTTTCTTCACCGCGCAGATATGCAGCACGTGAACCCATGCGGTCAGTGCGAGCTTGCAACTTGGCAGCACGTTTTTGATCCTTAGTTACTGCCGGTGCAAGTGAAGCGTTCTTGACCCTTGCCTGAGCATCCTTGCGCTTTGGGGTAGGGCGACCTTTTCCAGTTGTTTCATTAGTCATGGCCGTAACTATAGAGCCATTTATGGCAGGGGCTACGTGTTGGATTGCGCGCTAACTCGCGAACTGTGATTGGGGCACGGTAGGATATGCCAAAACAGGGAGAGAAAAAATGACTACAGAAGTAACAACCACAGGTCTTGCACTTACCGATGTCGCTGCCGCAAAAGTAGCTGCGCTATTGGCTCAAGAAGGCCGTGACGATCTTAATCTTCGTGTAGCTGTACAACCTGGCGGCTGTTCTGGCCTTCGCTACCAGCTGTATTTCGATGATCGCAACCAAGAGGGCGATGTAGTTCGTGAATATGGAAGCGTTAAAGTTGTTGTAGACAAGATGAGCGATCCATACTTAATGGGCGCCACTGTTGATTTTGTAGACACCATTGAAAAGCAAGGTTTCACAATTGATAACCCAAATGCTCAAGGTTCTTGTGCATGTGGCGATTCATTTAACTAAAAAGCCAACTCAAACACCCTAGTATCGCTACATGAAAATTGGTGTAGCAGGCTCTGTCGGTCTTGATCATTTAATGACTTTCTCTGGAAAGTTCACCGATTCATTTGTTGCCAGCTCACTTGAAAAAATCTCTTTATCTTTTCTTGTGGATTCACTTGATGTTCGCCGTGGAGGATGCGCAGCTAACATCACATACGGCATGGGAGTTCTTGGGTTAAATCCAGTTCTCATTGCCGCAGTCGGAAAAGATTGGGCGGATTACGAAGCCTGGCTTTCTAGGCACGGTGTGGACACTTCTCATGTGTTGATTTCATCAACGTTATACACCGCGCACTTCATGGTTACTACTGATGATGACTTGAATCAAATTGCATCGTTTTTCCCTGGAGCAATGAGCGAAGCACGCAATATCGAACTTGGACCAATCATGGTTAAAACTGGTCGTTTCGATATGGTCGTAATTTCACCCGATGATCCGGCCGCAATGTTGCGCCATTCAGAAGTTTGCCGAAATGAAGGAATTGCCTTTGCTGCCGATCCATCCCAGCAGATGGCGCGCATGAGTGGGGAGGAAATAAAACTACTCATCGCTGGTGCTTCATATCTATTTCTCAACGAATATGAATTAGCCCTAGCAATTCAAAAAACTGGTTGGTCTGATCGCGAAATTTTAGAGAAAGTAAAAGTACGTGTGGTGACGCTGGGTTCCAAAGGGGCCAAAGTCGAGTCTGCCGCCGGTGAATTTGTTCAAGTGGGAACCCCGCAAGAAAAATCAAAGACAGATCCAACGGGAGTAGGGGATTCGTTTAGATCCGGCTTTATCGCTGGCTTAGCGTGGGGCTTGAACCATGAACGATGTGCCCAACTAGGTTCCCTCATCGCAACGTACGTAATAGAAACTATGGGCACCCAGGAATATCGATTTACTAGCAGCGAATTTTTGGCCCGTTTTAGGCTGGCATATGGTGAAAAAGCGGCCTCGGAAATTGCCCCGCATTTAAAGTTTTAATTCTTCATTTCTGTGACATGAACCACCGGGGTGGGGTGTCACCTAGGTGAGAAATCAAGTGCGATTGCGCTCTATTCTTACCCCTATGTCGCTAACAAAGCTCAAGGGCCTGCGTTCCCTTTTCATTCTGGCCCCTGCACTGTTGCTCACTAGCTGCTCCAAAGTATCAGGTCTGGGTTTTCCTGAAGGAGTTTCTAGTGTCAATGATCAATCACTCTCACTCTGGCAAGGGGCGTGGATTGCTGCCGGCGTAGTCGGTGTCTTCACTTTAATTCTAATTTTATGGCCCGCGGTTTTTCATCGCGCGAAAAAAGATGGTCCAGAGTTTCCAAAACAAACTCAGTACAACATACCGATTGAAGTTATTTACACAATAATTCCTTTTTTAATCGTCGCCGTTCTTTTTTACTTCACCGCCAAAAAAGAGACAGTTATTGCGGCAAAGACAACAACGTATGCTCATGAAATTACCGTTGAAGGAATTCAATGGTCGTGGCAGTTCGGTTACCCCGAGGCAGGTCCGCAAGCTCTTGTAACTGGAACTCCTGCCCAGCCACCCGTGTTGTACGTACCGTTGGGTGAGCGAGTTCGTTACACGCTTACATCACATGATGTTGTTCATGGCTTTTGGATTCCAGCTTTTATGATTCAGATGCAAAATCTGCCAGGAGTGGTTAATCATTTGGAGTTCACAGCCAACAAACTGGGAGATTTTCCAGGCCGCTGCAATATTTTATGTGGTCGCAATCATTCACAGATGCTCTTCACAGTCCGAGTTGTAACTCCAGATCAGTACAAGGCATATCTTGAAACACTTAAGGGGATTCACGCATGACAACATTTGCAGAGCGCCCAACCGTAGCTGCGCTACCGCCATTGCCGCCCAAGAAGGGCAAAGCATTCGTTAAGTGGATTACATCAACAGATCATAAGACGATTGGCTACCTGTATTTAATCACCGCTTTTGCTTGGTTTTTAATTGCGGGTATTTTAGCTCTGCTATTGCGTAGTGAATTAGCGCGACCAGGATTGCAGTTTTTAAGCACTGAGCAGTACAACCAGATTTTTACTATGCACGGGACAATCATGTTACTTATGTTTGCGACTCCGCTCTTTGTCGGTTTCGCGAACGTCATCATGCCGCTGCAAATTGGCGCAGCAGATGTGGCCTTCCCACGATTAAATATGTTGTCGTACTGGTTATATCTTTTCGGAGGCCTTATGGCCTTTGCTGGTTTCTTATCACCAGGAGGCGCGGCCTCATTTGGGTGGACGGTTTATGTACCGCTATCAAATGCAACCTATTCACCGGGTATCGGCGCCGATCTGTGGTTGCTTGGTTTAGCAGTCAGCGGTATCGGAACAATTCTGGGCGGCGTTAATTTCATTACAACAATTTTCACTATGCGCGCTCCAGGTATGACTATGTTCCGTATGTCAATTTTTTCATGGAACGTCCTACTTACTTCTATTTTGGTTTTGCTAGCTTTCCCTCCACTAGCTGCGGCACTTCTGGGTCTTGAATCAGATCGTATTTACGGAACGCATCTCTTTGATCCCGCTAATGGGGGAGTGATGCTCTTTCAACATTTATTCTGGTTCTTTGGTCACCCAGAGGTTTACATTTTGGCGCTGCCATTTTTTGGAATTGCTACAGAAATTTTGCCAGTATTTAGTCGCAAACCTATCTTTGGCTACAAGGGATTGATTGCGGCAACAATCGCTATTTCAGCGTTGTCAGTGTCAGTCTGGGCGCACCATATGTTTGCAACTGGGCAAGTACTTTTGCCGTTCTTCTCTTTTATGACTTTTCTTATTGGTGTTCCCACTGGAGTGAAATTCTTCAATTGGATCGGAACAATGTGGCGGGGTCACGTAACTTTTGAAACACCCATGTTGTGGGTTATGGGTTTCTTAGTCACTTTCCTCTTCGGTGGCTTAACTGGAATTATTTTGGCTTCACCGCCATTGGATTTCGCTGTCTCTGCTAGCTATTTCGTGGTTGCCCACTTCCACTATGTTCTTTTCGGTACGGTCGTATTTGCAATGTTCGGTGGTTTTTACTTCTGGTGGCCAAAGATGACCGGACGCATGCTCAATGAGCGCCTTGGAAAGATTCATTTTTGGACGTTATTTTTTGGTTTCCACTTAACTTTCTTAATTCAACACTGGTTAGGTATCAAGGGCTTCCCACGCCGTTACGCCGATTACCTTCCAACCGACGGCTTTACTTTCATGAATGAAATTTCAACAATCGGTTCATTCTTACTTGCATTGTCAATGATTCCATTTGCAATAAACGTGTGGATTACTCGTAAATCGCCATTAGTTAATACTGATGATCCTTGGGGTTACGGTGCATCGCTGGAATGGGCAACTTCATGTCCTCCACCACGACATAACTTTTTAACTATGCCGCGAATTTCATCTGAGCGCCCAGCATTTGATCTCCATCATCCCCACATCAAGACTGAAGGGCACTGACAAAGCATGAAGGTTTCTTGGCAGTTATTTATCGGTCTTTCACTTTTTTACGTGCTCATGACCATTGTTTATTGGCAAGTAGGCGGTGAACCCGTAGGCATTGGTGGCATGTTGTTAGCTGCGGGCTTAGCGGGCATGGTTGGTTTTTATATGTGGTTCACCAATCGCCGTATCGGTGCAACCCTTCCTGAAGATAATCTGACAGGTGAAATCGCTGACGGTGCCGGTGATCTTGGTTTCTATAGTCCGCACTCTTGGTGGCCACTACCGGTTGGTTTAAGTATGGTCGCACTAAGCCTGTCACTAGCGATTGGTTGGTGGCTAACGTTAATCGCAGTCGGTTCATTAGTTATCTCTATTATCGGCATGGTCACCGAGTACGAAAAGCCTTCTCAGGTTCACTAATGTCAGAGGTTCGCGCCGAAATTTTGAATGTGGCTTTTCCTAATACGGCTGCAGCGCGAATTATTATCAACGCTCCTGCACCAAAGATTTTCAATCTCTTGGCTGATGCGCGTTCGCACTCGAGCTTTGATGGCTCGGAAACCATTAAAAAATCCTTATCCGCTCCTTCACGCCTATTTCTTGGGGCTAAGTTTTCAATGGCGATGAATATCAAAATCCCTTATCGCATCACCAATACCGTTGTTGCTTTTGAGGAAAACAAAAAAATTACGTGGTGTCACTTTATGAAGTGGACGTGGTCCTATGAATTACAGGAGCTGGGCAACGGGCAGGTTCAGGTGACCGAGATTTTTGATGCCAGTTCAGTTCCTGGCTATGCAGCGTGGTGGCTGAAGAAGACGGATTCGCTTGCGCGCAACCCTAAGTGGATGGCGAAATCTTTAGTGCGCTTGAAGGCGATCTGCCAGGCTTGAAGGTAGCTAGATTTGCACCGTATCTTTTTGTTCTGTTATGGAGCACGGGCTTTGTAGGCGCTAAGTATGGTCTGCCCTATGCCGATCCCTTTATTTTTCTATCGCTAAGAACGGCAGTTGCTGCGGTTGCACTCTTGATAATCGCGCAAGTAACCAAAGCCCCAATCAAACTTAGTAGAGGTGCAATTTCTAAATCGATGCTCATTGGATTGTTTTTGCATGCTTTTTATCTTGGAGGTGTGTTCTATGCAATTTCGCAAGGAGTTCCTGCTGGAGTTGCGGCAGTAATTACCAGTGTGCAACCAGTCCTGGTTTCAATCTTGGCGGTCAAGATTCTGGGCGAGAAACTTCGCCTGATTCAACTGGCGGGTCTTTTCCTCGGCTTAATGGGTGTCATCCTGGTTCTTGGTCCAAGTTTTGAATCGAAAGTTTCGCGCGTTGGAATCGCCGCGGTTTTCATCGCTCTAATTGGAAGTACCACCGCTACTTTAATGCAGAAGAAATTTGGTTCACAGATTCCCATGTTGGTCGGTACGGCTTACCAATATTTAGCCACTTCAACAGTTCTCGGAATTGTTGCTGTGCTCACTAGCCGAACGCACATAGAGTTTGCGCCACATTTCATTTTTGCTCTCACTTGGCTCATTGTGGTTCTCTCTGTTGGCGCAGTCTTATTACTTTTATGGTTACTCAAAAATGCAACTGCCGCTTCAGTTTCTTCGTTGTTCTACTTAGTTCCACCCGCAACGGCTATTGAGGCTTACTTCCTTTTTGGTGAAAAAGTTAACACCCAGGGCTTCCTTGGAATAGGAATAACTGCCCTAGGTGTTGCACTTGTTATGCGTAATACGAACTAGTGGTTCTCGATCTGCTTCAATTCCTCTGATGTCACCTTTGGTACTGCGACAGCATGGGCTTTGCTCAGACGAAGGCGCAATTTATTCTTGATTCCGCCAGGTCGACGAACTCCACGTGAATCTGTTTCACTTAGTTCCAGGGCAGGAAGCTGCTCGTGTGAGGAAATTGTCCAGGCCTTCTCGGCTGAAATAGGTGCGTGAACTTCCACAAATTCTCCATGTGGCAAACGCAGCAGTCGCCCGGTTTCGGTACCGTGCAAAAGAAGTTCGCGGTCGGCACGTTGTAGTGACAGACATAAACGCTTAGTAATGATGAATGCCAGAGGCGGAAGAACGAAAATTCCAACGCGGGTGCCCCACATGATTTGGTTGATGGTCAAACTGAAGTGAGTGGCAATGATGTCGTTACCACCGTTAATTAATGAGACCATCATGAAAGTTAGCGACATTGCACCTAGTGCTGTGCGATTTGGTGCATTGCGAGGGCGATCAAGTAAATGGTGTTCGCGCTTATCGCCAGTGAACCAACTTTCGATAAATGGATACAGCGCCATTCCTGTAAAAATTATGCCCGGAACAATTAATCCAGGAATTAAAATATTCCATGAGATTGTGTGGCCGAACGCATGCGTTTCAAGTGGGGGAGACATGCGTACTAATCCATCTAGCCAACCCATGTACCAGTCAGGTTGAGAACCGGCCGAAATTTGGCCCGGTGTGTAAGGACCGTAGAGCCAGATGGGGTTAATTGAGGCAACTGCTGCCAGAAATGCAATAACGCCAAAAACAATAAAAAAGAACCCGCCAGCTTTAGCCATATAGGTTGGCATTAATGGATAGCCGACAACGTTCTTTTCAGTACGTCCAGGACCCGGAAATTGTGTGTGCTTTTGATACCAGACCAACATTAAGTGGATAGTGATCAATGCCAGAAACGCTCCGGGCAAAAGTAAAACGTGAACGGTAAATATTCGCGGAATAAATGAGGTGCCCGGGAAAGCGCCACCAAAAGCAAAGAAAGCTAAGTAGGAGCCAACAACGGGAATGGCTTGAATAATCGCTTCTGCGATTCGGATACCTGTTCCAGAAAGTAGATCATCAGGCAGTGAATAACCCAAGAAACCTTCAACGATTCCCAACGTTAATAAACCAATACCTAGAATCCAGTTGAACTCGCGTGGCTTACGGAAAGCACCAGTAAAGAAAACGCGGAGTAAGTGACCAACGATTGCCGCCATAAAAATAATCGCTGCCCAATGGTGAATCTGGCGCATCAATAAACCACCACGAACTTCAAATGAAATATGCAAAGTTGAGGCATATGCCGCCGACATCTTTAAACCCTGCAGCGGGGCATAGCTACCTTCGTAAGTGACGTCTCTTTGTGATGGATCAAACCAGAAGGTTAAGAAAGTTCCTGACAATAACAAAATGACAAATGAGTACAGGCAGACTTCACCGAGCATGAACGACCAGTGATCAGGAAAGACTTTAGTGAGATTTTTCTTCATCCATGCTGCAGCACCTGTACGTTCATCGACGGCGTTAGCAACGGTTCCGAGTTTCTTTTCGATCATTGTCATTGTGAGTTACGCTCCCAGAAGCTAGGTCCGACCGGTTCACTAAATGGTGCTCGTGCAATGAGATAACCCTGCGCATCCACAGTGATATCTAACTGTGGAAGTGGGCGGGCCGCAGGTCCAAATATAACTTTGGCTCCGCGAGGAACATCGAAAGTAGATTGATGACATGGGCACAGTAGGTGCTTTGTTTGTTGTTCATAAAGCGCAACTGCGCAGCCCATATGGGAACAAATCTTCGAGAATGCAATAATTCCATCATGAGTCATCGCAAGCTTTTTTGCCGTTAACTGGAAATCAGTGGGGCGAAGGCGAATCAATAGCACGGCATCTTTTCCAATATCACTCAACGCCCGTTCTGAGCCTTCAGCAACTTCTGGAAGAACTTGAGCTACTGCTCCGACCTCAAGATCTGAGGCCAAAATTGGGCGATTGCCGGGATCGGTGACTAAACGCGTCCCTGCTTTCCAGCTAGTTGTTTCCAAAGATTTGGATGGAACCGGGCCTAGATCACGTAGAAGTAAAAGTGGAGGTAGCGCCGAAAGTCCAAGAGCTGCACCCAATGATTTCTTAATTAATGAGCGACGGCCCATACCAACTGTGCCAGCACGTTCTTTTACAGTGCTAACAAAATCTTCACGATCACTTTCAGATGAGCGAAATTCATGACGTTGTGCAACAACTTCGGTATCTGGCATCAGCGTACGTGCCCATTGAATCAGACCCATACCGATGAAGAAAAGCGAGATTGCCATTCCAAGACCAAGACCGAGTTGATGGGCATTTTGACTGCCCATTACTGGAACAAAAATGAACTTATCTTGAGGGACAAAAACATAAGAGACAATTAATAGAACTGTACCGAGTGCAGAAAGTGCAAAGAGAACCGCGACTTGTCGTTCTGCAGCTTTTTCAGCTTTCGGGTCGATATCGGCAGCGCGGTGAACGTGTGCTGGCACGCCAGGATCTTTTATGGCTTCGATTTCGTTAGACATGTTTTCCCTATCTCGCTTTCGTCGCCAACCAGACTGCTACACCAATGAGCAATCCAAGTCCTAAAATCCAACCCAATAAACCCTCGGTAACTGGACCAACACGACCCATGGATGCGCCGCCAAGATTTGGTTCTTTCTCTGCTGCCTTAATCCATTTAATAATCGATAGTTTTTCAGCAGGAGTAATTGTTTTATCGCTAAAAACCGGCATTGATTGCGGACCAGTGATGAGTGCTTCATAAATATATTTCGGTTCAACACCCATAAGTGTCGGCGCATATTTTCCTTGAGTTAAAGCCCCACCTTGGCCTGCAAAGTTATGACACATTGCGCAGTTGTTTCTAAATAATTCTCCACCTTGAGCCGTGTTTCCGTCGCGTTCATAATTAAGAACAGCATCCTCAGGAATAGCTGGGCCAGGTGCCAAAGATGCAACATAGGCAGCTAGCGCTGCAGTTTGCTCTGCGTTGTATACCGGTGGTTTACGCATTGCTTGTGTACTCATGTCGGCCATAGGCATACGGCCAGTTCCAACTTGAAAATCAACTGAGGCCGCGCCCACACCGATCAGAGATGGTGCAATTGCGCCACCTTCGGCGTTGAGTCCGTGGCACGAAGAACAACCTTTAAGAAAAATCTGTCGGCCTTCATCAATGGCTGCCGTTCTCGCGAAAGTTGTAGGGCTTTGTTTAACCGTTGCACTTGCAACCGAAAAAGTAGTTCCTATTGCTAGAAGAGCTAGGACAAGAATGAGTGGCGCAGCTGCCTTATGACGGCGGTAGCGGGACAGTCGCTTCACGAAGTGGTTGTACTCCCTTACTTAATTAGATAAATCGCCGAGAACAAAGCGATCCACACGACATCGACAAAGTGCCAGTAGTACGAAACAACAATTGCAGTGGTTGCCTGTTCGTGAGTAAAGCGTCGGGCTTTAGAAACTCGAACCATGACAATGATGAATGCAATCAAGCCGCCCGTAACGTGCAGACCGTGAAAACCGGTAGCAATAAAAAAGACTGAGCCATAGGCTGTTGACGAAAGCGTCAAACCTTCTTGAACAAGTGAGGCGTATTCAAAAATCTGGCCACCAATAAAGAAAGCTCCCATTAAAAATGTCACCGCGAACCATTCACGCATTCCCCATTTATTGATTTGGAAAAAACTTCCGGTGCGGCTTTTTTGAAATCGTTCAGCAGCAAATACACCGAATTGGCACGTAACCGAAGAGAGCACTAGCACGGTGGTGTTAATTGCAGCGAAGCGAACATTTAAAATGTGATTAGACAGCGCCCAAATAGTCGGGCCTTGTACCGCTCGCGTAGTGAAGTACATGGCGAAGAGCGCCGCGAAAAACATTAATTCACTGGAGAGCCATACGATCGTGCCGACGGCAACGGCGTTGGGACGGGTGATTTTGTGGTGGGCCGTTACGGATGCGCTGGACATAGGGCGATTATTCCCGAAAATTACGTCTGCGTCTGCCCAGAACGCCCTTTCGCGCGCACTATTCCGCTCCTCGCCTAGTGAAACAGGCCACAGATATTTTCAACTATGAGACTGAGATATCGGCCAACTTCTGCAATTAGACTATGTATATGAACCAGCAACCTAAGAAGCACATCATTGTTTACTCCGATGATTCCTCCGTGCGCGCGGCAATTTCCAAGGCCTTAGGTTCTCGGGTAGCTACGGATCTTCCAGAACATGTCATTCATGAGTTTGCAACGGCTTCAGCCTTACGTGGCTATGTCGATGGCAAAGCATCTGTCGATCTTTTTATTTTGGATGGCGAAGCGGTTCCTGAAGGTGGAATGGGTGTGGCCCGTCAATTAAAGGATGAGGTTTTCAATTGTCCGCCAGTCTTGCTTATAACCGGACGCAAAGAGGATGCATGGTTAGCGGCCTGGTCCTTGGCTGAAGCCTCAGTTATTCATCCCATTGACCCGTTTACATTGGCTAAGAGCGCAGCAGATTTATTGCGCGGAACTCAACTCATTACGGTTTAAGTTAAAAGTTTAATGTCTGAGAATAAGTGGGATGTTTTTCTATCTCACCTCAGTGATGGCTTGGATTTAGAACCTCTTGATGTCCAATGGTGCATGAAGGAGATTCTAGAAAACCGTGCCGATACCGAGTTAATTAAGAAGTTTCTTATTGCGCTAAAAAATAAAGGCGAGACCTCTGAAGAGGTCGGTGCTCTAGTTGCTCAGATGTATCAACATGTTTCACCAATCTCTATTACAGAGCGGGCAGTTGACACTGTTGGAACTGGCGGCGATGGAGCACATACGATAAATATTTCAACTACGGCAGCCATAATCGCAGCAGCGGCGGGCGCCAAAGTAGTTAAGCATGGAAATCGTGCAGCCTCTTCGAAATCTGGTGCAGGTGATTTGCTCGAAGCCCTTGGCGTAAATATTTCACTGGATGGCATCGCGGTAGCACAAAGTTTTAACGCGCTTGGAATTGGTTTTTGCTTTGCTCCTGTTTTTCATCCAGCAATGCGTTTTGCGGCGCCGGCACGTAAAGAACTGGGCACAGCTACGGTATTCAATATTTTGGGGCCCTTGGCAAATCCAGCTCAACCACAAGCAGCTGCTATTGGAGTGGCAAATGAGCGCATGCATTTAGTGATGGCGCAAGTATTGGGGGATAGAGGCGTAGATGGTTTTGTTTTTCGTGGCGACGATGGGTTAGATGAAATTACATTAGCCACTACGACCTCAGTTCTCTCAATTGGCAAAGGCGAGATCGGCAGTGATCGTTTGGATCCATTAGATTTCAATATCGCACGTGCGCCAATTTCAGCACTCGTCGGTGGAGATGCTGCGGAAAATGCTGCAATTACTCGCGCAATATTTAGCGGAGAAATAGGCGCGCCACGCGATGCCGTAGTGCTCAATGCTGCTGCAGCAATTGCAGCATACGAAGGTGCGATGCAGGACTCACTACACGATCGAATTGCAGCGGGTATTGCTCGCGCTACTCACGCAATTGATTCTGGCGCGGCCACGACTTTGCTTACACAATGGGCCGAACTCACCCAGAAACTAGCCGCTTCTTCACCTTCTTAAATTCTGGCAAGGTAGTAATTCCAAAACCTCCTAACCTCTCAATAATCCCATGTAGAACATCTACGGTTGCTTTGGCATCATCGAGTGCGCGATGGTTGGGCGCGGTTATTGCACCAAAAAAAGCGGCAAGTGTTGAGAGTTTGCAGTTGATCACTTCATCTTTGGTGAGTACATATCGCGCTAATCGGGCGGTATCGGCCACGTGGTGTGTGGGCCAAGGACGTTCTAAGAAATTCGCTGCAGCTTTTAAAAAACCAATATCAAAAGGTGCGTTGTGAGCCACTAAAACATTCTCAGATTCGGGACCTAAAAATTCCAGGAATGTGGGAAATATTTCTGCAATCGTTGGTGCATCTTTAAGCATGTGATCAGTTATTCCAGTGAGTTCGGTTATGAAAGGCGAGATTGGAACACCTGGGTTCACGAAACTTTGAAACTCACCAATAACCTGGCCGCCCTTAACTTTCACTGCACCAATCTCAGTTATTGCGGCGCCTGTTGATGGCGCGGCCCCGGAAGTTTCCAGATCCAGGACTATGAAAGTTGTTTCTGAAAGGTGCATGAGTCACATCGTAAGTGATTGCACTGTCATTGACATCATGCGTATTGTTCACTCCATGGCAGTTGAAACCGCACCTCCGGGGTGGATGCACGATTGGTCAGCTCAAGGCTCGGGTAAGAATGCGCGCATTGGCATTGTGCTAGTCCATGGCTTTACTGGATCTCCTCCATCAATGCGTCCGTGGGCAGAGTTTCTCCACGGTAAGGGTTACACAGTCAGTGTTCCGCTTTTGCCTGGACATGGAACCGTGCCATCTGATTTGAACCGAGTGAAATGGCGAGAGTGGCCGGAAAAAGTTCAGCGCGAATTAGACACACTCTATAAAACCTGCGACCGCGTTTTTTTGTGTGGTCTTTCAATGGGCGGGGGAACATCCCTCAATGTCGCCGTAGAAAATAACTCGCGACTCACTGGCCTTATTTTGGTTAACCCAATGATTCATGTGAAATTTATGCCACATCAGTTGGCCTATCTCATTTCACATTTTCAAAAACTGCGCTCTAGCGTGGGGGATGACATCAAACGTCCAGGTATTACTGAGCACGGCTATGACGCTTTGCCAACTCGTGGCGTTCATGAATTACTCAAGATGTTAAAAATAACACGAAAGAATTTGAGTAAAGTCACCGTTCCTTTGCAATTGTTTCATTCTGTTGAGGATCACACCTTGCCGGTCAGTAACACCGAAATTATCATGGCTGGCGTTGCTTCTACTAGTAAGTCACGAATTGAGTTAGTTAATAGTTATCACGTAGCCACTCTGGATTACGATCAAGAACTAATATTTCAAAACTCGCTCACATTTATAGAAACTTTGAGCAAGGGTTAGAATAGGTGACACAATCAGCACAACTTCGTACTTTCCTTTGGTTCAATAACAATTTGGAAGAAGCGATTAGTCTCTATTCCGAAATATTTGGGGATCAATTCGTTCTGCAAAGTTCCGGAAGACCCGAAGTCGACGGCAAATTAATGACCGCTGAGTACACAATCTATGGGCATCAATTTGTGGGAATGGGTTGGCCCGGTGGACCCGTTTTTAATTCATCGATTTCACTCTCGATTTCATGTGATGGCCAAGAAGAAACCGATCGCTTGTGGAATGCATTGACTAAAGATGGGCAAGCTGGCCAATGCGGATGGTGTGTTGATCCTTTTGGAGTGAGTTGGCAAGTGAGTCCTCGACAGATGCATGATTATCTCAATCATGCCGATTCAGAAGTATCTGCCTATGCCTGGCAAGCGATGCGCAAAATGGGCAAGATTGTTCTTGCCGATCTGCAACGTCCATAGTAAATGCTCTAAAAGTAATACGATTTGATTGTGAGATTAAATTTCAGCTTGCGAATTGCGGCACTGGCTGGCTTTTTCTCCAAAAAAATTCTTCGCCGATCAGGTGAAACTATTCCCGGAAAAGTTCTATTAACGCTCTATCCCAAAGCACTTATTGCATTATCGAAAAATCGTAAAATAGTTTTAGTTTCTGGAACAAATGGCAAGACGTCAACGACGAGGGCATTGGCTCAACTGATTTCCCAATGTGGAACAACTGTGACGAATAATTCAGGTTCGAATTTAGACCGGGGAAGTGCTACAGCACTGATGAAGCCATCAGAATACGCGGTCCTGGAAGTGGATGAGTTATACCTGCCGCGTTTGATTGCCGAAACGACACCATTTGCTGTTGTGCTGTTGAATCTTTCACGCGACCAACTTCATCGAATGCATGAGGTCAAAAAAGTTGCACAACGCTGGAAGCACGCCGTGGACACCGCACCCGACACAATTTTTATCGGGGACGTCGATGATCCATTCATTGCATTTGCATTAAGCGATGCGCTGAAAAAGATTCGAGTTTCCTTTGGCGGGCGTCATCACAGTGATGGCGCAGTGTGCCCAGGGTGCGGCAAATATTTGCAGTGGAATAGTTCTGGCTTCACTTGTGCGTGCGGATTGACCAATGCCAAAGCCGATACAAATAGAAACCCAGGTTCTGCAGCGTATCGAAATGCCGAACTGGCCAATATTGCTGGCGCACAACTAGGCGCACCGCAGATTATTTTTGATACTAAGAAATTGGAACGTGCTGTCGAAAAGAAAATTTCCGGAATCTCAAGCTCTATTCGCCTTGTGAAGAATCCTGCTTCCTGGAGTGAAGCGTTAGCTGGTCTTGAAAGTTCAAGTGTTGTCCTCATCCTCAACGCTCGCGAAGTGGATGGAATCGACACGTCGTGGCTTTGGGATGTCTCTTTCGAGGCTTTACGTGGAAAGAAAGTTGTTGTTTGTGGGGAACGGGCTATCGATATGGCTTACCGACTTCATGTGGCTGGAATTAATAACGTTTTAGAAAAAAATTCTGCGGCAGCCTTTTCACACTTTACCTCTAAGGATAAAGTCGAGGTCTTAGCGGCTTACACAGCATTTTTTGGGTTGGTAGCTTCATGAGCCACATTCGAATCATTCGTATTCATAATGAATTACTGGGTACATACGGGGACCAAGGTAATGCCGAAGTATTGGCGTTCCGAGCTAAATTTCATGGAATAGCGGCCACAATCACCGATGTCACCTACGAACAGTCAATTCCACGTAATGGAAATATTTACTTATTAGGAGGGGCGGAAGATTCTGCGCAGTTACTTTCATTAGAGGCACTTCGGCGCGAAAATAATTTGCAGGAAGCCATAGCAGATGGAGCGGTGCTCCTAGCAGTCTGTGCTGGTTTTCAAATAATCGGTCAGTCATTTTGGGCTAACGGTGCCAAAGTCGAAGGTTTAGGTCTTCTTGATGTCGAAAGCAATCCTGGAGGCAATAAGCGCTGTGTTGGAGAAGTCAAAGCGCGTTGTTCCATTCTTAATTTGGAGTTAAATGGTTTCGAAAATCATTCCGGTACAACTACTTTAGGTAGCTCAGCACAAGCTTTTGCCAAAGTAAGTTCCGGGTATGGAAATGGTGATGGTAAAAACGATGGCGCAGTACTAGGCAATGTCTTCGGGACGTATATGCACGGTCCAATTCTGGCGCGCAATCCACAGTTAGCAGATTTGTTGTTGACTCGAGCAACTGCGCGACCATTTAGCCAGATTGAAGATCCACTAGCTTCTTCTTATGCCAGTATTGCCCGCAAATATTAAAGCGCTTTTTGCATCAAAACTAAGTCAAGTAGCTCATTCTTCTTCTGTGCAACGCGAGGCATTCGGGCTGTTTCTACAAAACCATATTTGAGGTGGAGGGCAATAGATCCGATATTTGTAGAGTCAATTGCCGCCACCATGACTCTGCGTTGTTGCTCGGTCGCCAGCGAAATTAGGCGTTCGAGAATTTGTTTGCCAATGCCGCGTCCTCGGTGATCACTGGCTACATGCACACTGTGCTCCACCGTGTGGTTATAACCTTCGCCGAAACGAAATGCACCAAAAACACCATACCCAATAACTTTATCGTTCAATACGGCAACGATAACTGGGAAATTATTAGTTTTTTTATCTAGGTACCAAATTAATCGTTCGCTTTCAGGGACCGATTCTTCTCTATAGATGGCATTACTGGATGCAATCACGTCATTATAAATATTAGTAATCGAGCTAATATCACTTTCGTTTGCATCTCTAATTGCAATGCGCTCAAGCATGTTATGGATGAACCGTAAACCACAGCAGCGCAAGCACGCAGATTGCAATCAGAGAAATGATAGATCCATAGACAATACGCATACGTTGTGTAGATGTAAATTCACCCATTAAACGTTGGTCGGCTGAAATTCCGTACATAAAAATTAATAAAGGCAAAAGTAGAACTGCATTAAGAATTTGCGTTAGGACCAAAACTTTAATTAATGGAATTCCTGGAAGAAGAATTAAACCAGCCGCAAAAACCGTCATTAAGCCAAAGGTGGCATAGAACAGCGGCGCCTCTTTTGGGCCATCATCAAGTGCGGCAGGCTGGCCAGTTAAATCGCCAACTGAGTATGCAGTTGAAAGTGGCAAGATAGATGCAGCCAGCAGAGCTGCACCGACAAGACCAATAGCAAAAAGAGCTTTAGCTAGAGTCCCAGCCAATGGTTCTAACGCGCGGGCAGCTTGAGCAGCATCGGTAATGTTTGTAGCGCCTTCTTTGTTAAGTGTGGCGGCGCACGTGATGATGACGAAGAAACCAATGATTCCAGTTAAAAGGGAGCCGGTCCAAACATCGATGCGAAGAAGTTTGAGATCATCGCGGGTCAGACGTTTATCAACGGCATAGGATTGAATAAACGCTAAACCCCATGGAGCAAGGGTTGTACCAAGGGTTGCCGTTGCAATATAAATTGCGTCATGAGTGAAGGGCATTGTCGGAACAAAAACCCCATGCAGCGCTTGACCCCAGTCAGGATGTGCCATAAAACCAGCCACAACGTAAGCAATAAAAACGGCTGACAAAAGAAAAAAGACTTTCTCAACATTTGCAAAGGATCCACGTAAAACTAAAAATGAAACTATCAACGCGCCTGCAGGAACCGTTATGAAACGTGAGAAACCGAAGAGTTGACCCGCAGCTGCGATTCCAGCAAATTCAGCGGTCAGAGTTCCAAAGTTAGCGATAATTAATGCCGACGCACTGAGAGTTCCAGAACGTGCGCCGTATTTTTGTCGAACTAAACCGATGAGACCTTGGCGAGTCACAACACCAATTCGTGCGCCAAGATCTTGAAAAATAATTAAGGCGATAGTTGAGATAACAAGCACCCACAACATTTGATAACCAAATTTGGCACCCAGTTGCGAGTATGTGGTGATACCGGCTGGATCATCATCGGAGAGTCCGGCGATGATGCCGGGGCCCATAACCGAGAGGAGTGCAGCTAATCTTATTTTGCGCGTGGTCGTCATGAGAGCGCACCTGTACCTTTAGAAAGTCCGTGTGAGTCGGCAGGCTTCAGTGCATCAACAAGGTCATCGGCGAGAATTCGCCCTACTGGTTTTCCTTTTTCATCAATGACGACAATTGATGCTCCACGGTTGTTCGAAAACTCTTCAATAACTTCTTCGAGTGGTGAATCAATTTGAACTGACGTTGGATACGGAGGTCCTACTAACGTGCTTAATTCCGCGTTTGGCTTAGCAGCAACGAGCTCAATGATCTGAATATGATCAATTAACTTGCCCTTGCTATCAACTATGAGAACACCATCAGAGATATCGCGATCGCGGCTTTCGACTAACATCGCAAGGGCTTGGGAAACGCTGTCATCTTCGCGTGCAATTACCATGTGCGTAGTCATGATTCCACCAGCTAAAGTTTCATCAAAGGCAATCAACTGACGAAGTTGTTTAGCCATTTTGGAATCCATGGCCTTCAAAATATCTTCGCGGTGCTCATCATCCAGATCGCGTAGAACTTCAGCCGACTCATCAGGCTCCATGCGACTTAGAAGTTCGGCGGCGCGTGATTCTGTCAACCCACGCAAAAGACCTTGAAGTTCTTCATCTTCCATTTCTTCCAAAGCATCCGCGGCAAGTTCTGGATCCAACATTTCAATCAGTGCACTTTGCTCACGGCCGGCTAAATCCTCAATTAAGTCTGCTAAGTCGGCAGGTCGAAGTTGAGACAGCGCTGTTTTTGATCCAGAGGTCTTAACTACGCCAGAAGTATCGGCGAGGGAGGCAACAGTGGACCAATCCAAAACATGCTGTGGGGTAGCGCGTCGGCCTATCGCACCTGGAAAGATTCGGCGCAAGAAAGTGACGAAAGAAATATCCACTCCAACTACACGTATTTCTTTATCCAATGGCGCTAAATACAAGTCTGACGAGCGAACTACGCGCAAGCCATTGACGTCAACAATTTGGTGATCAAGAACGTCACCATCGAGTAAGGATTCACCCTCGCGCCGTTTGTAGTCCGTTAAATTAATTGTTGTTGAAGATAATTCAATTTCATTGTGACTTAACTTCGCAATACGTGCGCCATCGATAAAAGATTTGCGCAGACCAACTTTTACAATCAACCCTGATACTGGGGGATAGGCATCATGTCCGTGCTTAACAACAACATCAACCAAGCGTCCTATTTCACGACCATCTTCATTTCTAACTGGGCAGCCAATCAGTCCAGCTAAGGAAACTAAAGAGTCACGAATGCTTTTACGTGCCAGAACTGATTCGCGTCGACCAACGGCACGCTCAACCGTATTCACCACTTTGGCGATTGGCTTTTTTGTTGGCGCTTTCATATCGTAATTCTAAGTGCTAGAAGCTACTGCGCGTGCCCATTAAAGCCTCAATTCATGCAGAGTTCATTCATTGAATTCTGCATGAATTGAATCATGGTGATGGATTACAGATGCACTCAGTGCAATAGAGCTCTGCGTTCCTCAGCCGTTGGGCTCTTGAAGTAATCAGCACCCTTGTACCAATAAATGGACATTGGAATGATGCCGATAGCCACGGTTCCGACTCCCACCCATAATGCCAAATGAGACAAGGTCGGAATAACTTTGATCAACACAGCGATCAAGAACAGTCCAGACAATGCTGGCCACACTCCAACTAAGAAGAAGGTTTGAACATTTCTAAGTAGATGGTGGCGATAGAGAACTATGACTGAAATAGCAGCGAGGGCATAGTAGAAACAGATTTGAATTCCAATTGCAGCTACACCGGCTTGAGCAATGTCATTGACCGAAGATATGAACTGGGAACCGATGAAGAAGAGCAGAACAAACACTGTAGTGAACACTGTTGCATTCCAAGGTGTTTGGAACTTCTTATGAACTTGCCCAAAGGAGCTTGGCATAGAGTATTCGCGACCCATAGAAAACAGTGTGCGAGTCACTTGAATCATCTGTGTCTCAATGGTGGCAACAGTTGAGAGCAGCACTGAAACTACTATGAATTTACCAAACCAACCTGGAATGATTGCAGCGGCAAAATCACTAAGAACACTCTCACTTCCAGAAAGTGTTGCATCACTGAGCACCATATTGATGGCGACGATAGTAAGAAGAAATGTGGCGAAAACAAACAACGTTCCAAAGATGCCACCTTTACCGGCCGTACTCTGCCCATCCTTAGTTTCTTCATTGAGATTTGCTGTTACATCCCAACCCCAATAAAAGAATGCACCGGAAACGGCGCCGATGAGAACTGCACTTAATCCAGAAGCGACAACATATTTTGGATCAAAACTTGAAGCAGTACCCATCGCGCTATCCGGGATTGAATAAGACTTGATCGAACTAAAAGAAAACCAATCCAACGTGAACTTGTGCGTATGTGGGTGATGTAGCAAAGCCAAAATATCGAACACCCACAACAAACCTAGTTCAGTTACCGTCATAATGATTTGCGCTTTAGCGGTGAATTTAATTCCATAAGCAATAATCGCAACCATAAAAACGAAGATTGCAGCGCCTACCAGAGTTGTCCAGTGCACATTACTGATAATTTTGTCATTAGTTGTAAAAAGTGAAAGCAAACTTGTTGATGCGGGGACTGTTGAGACCAGTCCAAAGATTATTGATGCGGTTACAAGCGACCAACCAGCTAAATAACCCAGGGTTGGGTGTAACGCGTTGCGCACCCAAATGTAAGTTGCGCCGGCATTTTGTCGAATTTTGCCCATGTAATGGAAAGCGATCACAACACCAAACATTGCTATTCCAGAATAAAGAAGTTCACCGGGTCCATATAGACCAACGGTGATCGCAAGGGTTACTGTGGTTGCAGCGATTGAATACGCTGGAGCAGATCCTGCGATTCCCATGATGGTGGATTCAAATAAACCTAAAACATTAGAAGCTAACTTATGTTCTGGATTATTTTGTTTTCCCGCGTTTTGTTGCTTACTTGACATTGTTTAACCTCCGGATGGAGAGGGCATCTCAAAGATGCATGGACAATTAACGGCCTTAAGGTAGCAGCGCCGTAGCTAAATGGGGAGATTTTCCGGGCAAAAATATTGAACGTATCCGCCATCTCTACGGTCAATAGGCAAGTCGCCGGCAGGCGATGGCTCTGTCGACCAACTTATTAGTACCCTAGGAGCATGATTGCTTTTGATCTTAAGCACCTGTTCTTTGCAATATTCGCCGGGCTCTGTGCATATGCCTTTGGACGTCGAGTTTTGCTGTGGGCCCTACTTGGCTACTTCGGAACATTTTGGATTCTTCTAGCTTTGATGTTGTCACCAAAGAAAACACGAACACCGCTCAAGCAGTGGAATCCAATTACTGAACTATTACCGCGGCCAAAGAAATAACCGTGGTGTGCAGTGGACCGTACTGGGATCGAACCAGTGACCCCCACAATGTCAATGTGGTGCTCTACCGCTGAGCCAACGATCCTTGCTTGAGTGAGAAATCATACCTTACGAAAATAGTGCGCAATTAGCGGTCGTAGTCATCCTCAATGCGCTCGATATCATCTTCACCAAAATATGAGCCGCTTTGAACCTCAATGAAAACAACGGGCTCGTTTCCGATATTTGCTAATCGATGCAGTTCGCCCTGGGCAATATCGATTGAGTCTCCTGATGACATTTCAAATTCAAGACCATCGTGTGTGACTTTTGCTTTTCCACTGACAATGAACCAATGTTCAGCACGGTGTTGATGGCGTTGGTATGAAAAGCGAGCACCGGGACTTACAACAATCCGCTTTACTTTGTGATCTGAACTTTCAGACAAGATTTCATAGTGACCCCACGGTCTGACGTCATCACCCATGAGCTCTTCCTTTGCACTCGTTCTAC
>SESB01000174.1_pt1 | contig 47257 bp, 48 predicted proteins | sample 3171441 | NCBI WGS metagenome assembly SESB01 (sample SAMN06051867, study PRJNA518727) | freshwater metagenome | biome: subpolar coniferous forest; feature: holomictic lake; material: water; isolation source: holomictic Lake 227, 6 m depth | place: Canada: near Kenora, Ontario | collected...
TTTTATGCCGGCCTTGCTACCGGTCGCATGGGTGTGGTTTCACCAATTAGTTCACTCTCTGCTTTGATTCCTTTAACTGTTGCATTTATTAATGGCGAAAAACCGAGTGCGGTGCAATTGGCTGGCATGGCAGTTGCCCTCACTGGAGCATTTTGTGCAAGTGGGCCAGAGATTAGAGGTGGAATTTCCGTTCGCCCATTAGTTTACGCATTGATTGCAGCTTTTGGATTTGGTAGCGCAATTACATTTATCGCTCAAGGCTCTAAATCAAGTGCGATTATGACTATGACCACTATGCGTTTTACTACTTTTATTATTTCATTAGCATTATTTGCAAAATTTAAAACTACGGGGGGATTTTCTAAGAAAGATATCCCTGTTTTAATTGGTATTGGAGGGGCTGACTTTTTTGGAAATGTATTGCTTGGTGTTGCAACAACTAAAGGATTAGTTTCTCTAGCGGTCGTTTTAGGTTCACTTTTCCCAATTGTTACTGCATTACTTGCTTTTAAATTACTTCATGAGCGGTTACATAAACTTCAATATTTAGGAGTTGGTTTTGCTGTATTGGGAGTTGTAATTATTTCTTTAGGTTAGTGCTTTTGGTAGTGCATAAACTCGCAGGATCCAACCCTTTCACTAGTAATTAATTTAAATGGCTTAATTAAGTTTTCAATTGAAATCTTATTCTCACCATCTTTTTCTAGATTTTTGGTCAGGTATAAGTTGTCGATAAGTGAGAGATCAATCATTTGTTGAAGTAAAATTGGTCCAGCTTCCACTAGTAGATTAATCGATGAGGGACTCTCGGTGGGTGCAAAGTTATTTGAGATTTTTGATAATAACTCGGTGATACTCATTGAGAACTGTTTTGATAGTTGATTTTTTGGTTGCAATCTAACCTTTGCATGAGTGAGAATAAATAGCGGGACTGGAGTCTTTTTATAGGGCTCGCGCCGGGCAGTATTTCCACCAATCAAAATTAGATCTGCCTTACTGCGTAACTGCTTAAATCTAGCCCGGTCCTCATCAGTTGATAGGCCAATTGAGGAGTTGTTTGCAGTCGTTGAGCCATCTTTACCCACGATCAGGTTTGCGGTGGTAATTATCTCTCTCACAGGCTTTAGGTTAGCGAGTGTCAGTGGCTTGTCCTAACCTTTAACTCATGATCATCAATTGTGATAGTTGTGTAATGCGCGAGATCGCCTGTGGCGATTGTGTTGTTTCAGTGTTGCTGAATATAAAACCAGCCCCTGGAAAAAATGCTGAACTTACTAATAAGGATAAAGCTGCAATTAATTTACTAGCCACAGCCGGATTAGTTCCGCCCTTAAGGTTTGAGGCCGGAAATAGGAAAGTGCGCAAACTTCGCAATATCGGCTAAATAGCGGATCAAATACAAATAAAAGGCCAAAAATTTAGATAATTCTCAGCACACTACGCTTAAGTTGGGTTGAGTTAGCGCACTTTAGGTGACTAACCTTTCGGAATGAGAAATTCACTTCGAGCAATCTTTGCCGCAGTAATTTTCACTTCCACTTTAATCCCAGCTACAGCAAATGCTGCGCCAAATTTAATAGAGGTACAAGGACGGGTTAGAGATCTGCAGGAGCAGGCAGCTTCAGCTGCTGAGGGTGCTCAAGATGCAAAGGTTCAACTTGCAAAATTAAAGCGCACGCTTGATTCAGTCCAACAACAAGCAACTCAACAAGGTGCATCGGTTGATCAAATGCATAAAATTATTGGAGCAATTGCAGCTGAGCAATATAAATCCGGTCCACTAAGTCAATCTTTAGAATTACTTTTTTCCTCAGACCCAGCACTTTATTTATCCGCAGCCGGCTCTCTTGAGGCTGTTACTCGAAAAAAGGGTGCAGATTTAAAGAAATTTTCAGTTGCAACTCAAAGATTAAACGCAACAACTTTTACTGTTACAGATAAGTTGGCATTAGTAAAAGCTGCTGAGGCAAAATTTACAAAGCAACTTGAAATAGCAAATGGTAAATTGAAAGAGGCTGAGGATTTACTGGCAAAGCTGACTGCGGCAGAGCGTGAGCGACTGGCAAAGTTAAATGAGGACCAAGAGAACGCTGACCAAGAAAGTTCATTGGCCGATGCAGCTAAGTATGCAAGTGTTGGCGGTCGAGGTGGAGTTGCAATTAAATATGCACTTGCTCAGATTGGTGATAAGTATGTTTTTGGTGCAGATGGACTTGTTTACTGGGATTGTTCTGGTTTAACCATGCGAGCATTTCAAGCAGCAGGTGTCTCTTTGCCTCACTCATCTAGAGCCCAATATAACTATGGAAAATCTATTGCCCGCAAAGATTTACTTCCAGGGGACCTTGTATTTTTTGGAAAACCAATTTCACATGTTGCAATTTATCTAGGCGGAAATCGAATGCTCCATGCGCCACATACTGGGGCACGAGTAAAGATTGCTGAGTTTGATCTGGGTAAGAAACCTTATATTGGAGCTCGCCGTTTATAGCGATAAGAAAGTTCTTCTAGTCACCAATGATTTAGGGCCACGATCTGGTGGAATTGAAACATTTATTTTGGGATTACTAGAAGGTTTACCTAAAAATTCACTAGTCATCTACACATCAAGCCAGAAGGGGCATGCACCATTTGATACCCAACTTTTGGAGAAATTTGGCGCAACTGTAATTAGAGATCGAGCCAAAATCTTGCTGCCGACCCCAAGAATTACTCGCAAAGCAGTTCGCATTTTAAAGCAGTACAAAATCCAAAATGTCTGGTTTGGCGCAGCCGCACCCCTTGGCTTAATGGCAAGTCAATTACGTAACGGGGGAGCGAGCAACATTGTCGCGCTAAGTCATGGTCATGAGGTTTGGTGGGCAAAAATTCCAATCCTAAAACATATATTACAAAAAATTATTAAAGATGTAGACAAACTTGGATACCTTGGTGCATTTACTAAAAATGAGATCAGTAAGTCAACTACTGAAGTTAATAAGCTAGTTCAGGTTGCACCTGGCATAGATACAAATTATTTTCAACCAAAAAAGCCAAATCCAGCATTAATTGCAAGGTATCAACTTGAGGGTAGACGAGTAATTGTCTGTGTTGCTCGATTAGTACATCGCAAAGGCCAGGACCAATTGATTAAGGCACTTCCCAGTATCTTAGAAAAATTTCCAGATACAATTTTATTAATAGTTGGTCAAGGCCCGATTGAACAGATGTTGCGAAATTCAGCCAGACAGTTAGGGGTAACACATAAAGTAATTTTTACTGGCCGAGTTCCACACGGTGATTTAGCAGATTACATCTGTCTTGGAGAAGTATTTGCTATGCCAGTTAGATCAAGATTTTTTGGTTTTGAGGTTGAAGGCTTAGGTATTGCCTACCTTGAAGCAAGCGCCTGTGGCCTACCTGTCGTAGTTGGAAATTCTGGTGGAGCAACAGATGCAGTAATTGATCAGGTAACTGGCTTTTTAGTGGACGGCACAAATGTAAATGAAATTACCGATGCAATTTGCAGATTACTTGCAGACCCGGCAAAAGCTCAGGCGATGGGTCAGGCAGGCAGAGGTTGGGTAATTAGTGATTGGCAGCTTTCAAATTGGTCTGCAAAATTTAATAATTTACTAATTCGCAATTAATTTATTTTCTATTCCAATACTAACTGCTTGAGCTCGGTTTGCAGCTCCTAGTTTTCGATAAATTGAAGCTAGGTGTGTTTTTATAGTCGCTTCAGTTAAAAATAAAATTCCACCAAGTGCTACTGCGGTAGCTCCCGTTGGTAGTAAGGACAGCACCTCTAATTCACGGGGCGTCAATCCAAAATCTTTATTTTCTAGAGCTTTTTGAAATTGACCTTTTTTAATAAACTTACCGCTATCAGTTGCAACAACATCAAGTATCTCAAGTAATTGCTCTATTGGTGCACCTTTTGTTAAATACCCAGATGCTCCAGCTTGTTTTGCTAAATCCAGTGTTGCCAAATCATCATGCATACTTAAGATCACAAATTTGGATTTACCCCCATTACTGAGTGATTTCTTTATCAAATCGATCCCGTTGCCTGATCCTAGATTTATATCAATCAGGCAAATGTCTGGTTTTAAGGAGTTAATTACAGCCAAGCCTTCCTCTACCGATGAGGCTTCGGCAACAACTTCATAATTACTATTGGCTAAAGCTGCTGTAACACCAGATCTAATTAATGAGTGATCATCAATGATTGCAATCTTCATATTAAAACCTAATTACAGTTTTAGTTCCAGAAGTATCAGAGACAATTTGCAGATCAGCATTTATCTGATTGAGTCTTTCTTTAACCCCCATAACACCATATGAGTTATTTTTCTCAACCACCCCTCCTGAACCATTATCAATGATTGTTATTTCACTTCTTGTTAGGTGAATTTCAATTTGGGTGCAGCCTGAGTGCCTTCGTGAATTAATTACAATCTCTCTAATCGCACGAATTACTTCAAATCTAATACTTGGGTCAATATCGATATCGCCCGTAATCTCATAATCAATCTTTGAACCGGTAAGTAAATTGGGGATTTGCTCTGTTAGTTGCTGAAGAATTGGCTTGCTTTTATTTGTTCTTAGTTCAAAAATTTCATCTCTAACTTGGTTAACTAATCCAGTTAAGGTGAAACGTAATTCACGAAGAGAGTATCTATTTTTATTATCTAAGTTAGTGTCACCAATTATTTGATCTAATCGGTAACCAAGGGAAGCTAACTCCTGTGCCAAACCATCATGAAGTTCTCGAGCAAGTCGAGCACGTTCAGAATTAGGCGAAGAGTTCATCAATCTCGCGGGCAAATTGCTGTGCGACAACATGTCGCTTCACCGATAACTTAGCCGTTAATTGGCCACCAGCGATTGTGAAATCCACTGGTAAAACTGTAAATTTACGAATTGATTCAGCACGGCTAACTGCCTTATTTGTTTCATCAACTGCTGTTTGGATTACCGCTAAAAGAGTTGGGTCCTTTGCTAATTCGGCAATTGATGCACCCTCTTTTTTATTAGCAACCGCCCATGGCTTAATTGAATCTGGATCTAAGGTAATCAAAGCGGCAATAAATGGTTTGTTATCGCCAACTACCATGCATTGGCTAATCAATGGATTAGAACGCAGTCGGTCTTCAAGGACAGCAGGTGCAACATTTTTTCCACCAGCGGTCACAATTAATTCCTTCTTACGACCAGTTATATATAAATATCCTTCATCATCTAACTTTCCTAAATCTCCAGATCTGAAGTAATTATCACTGGTGAAAACCTCCGCATTAGCAGCATCGTTTTGCCAGTACCCCTTCATCACAATTGGACCCTTAATTAAAACCTCGCCATCATCGGCAATCTTGATAGTTGTTCCAGGAATTGGTTTTCCAACAGATCCAACTTTGTGGGCCCAAGAAAGATTTAATGTTGCACCTGCAGTAGTTTCAGTTAAACCGTAGCCCTCTAAAACTCTAATTCCAGCGCCACGATAGAAATGACCTAAACGTTCGCCAAGTGGTGCGCCACCAGAGATTGCTGCTTCAACCCGACCACCTAAGCCAGCACGAATTTTCGAGTAAACCAATTTATCAAACAAGCCATGTTGTAATTTAAGAAGTGGGGATATCCGCTTACTATCCATTGCCATGCTGTATGCAACTGCAACATCGGCAGCCTTATGAAATATTTTTCCTTTGCCCGCAGCTGCAGCTTTTGCTTCAGCGCCATTAAATATCTTTTCAAATATACGAGGAACTGCCAATACGAAGGTTGGTTTAAATGTGCCAAGATCAGTTGGTAATTTTGTGATATCACTGCAATGTGCCAAGTGTAGGCCAGCAGTAATAGCGCCAATTTGAACCATTCTGCCAAACACGTGTGCTACGGGTAGGAATAACAGAGTAGATCCACCTGGTTTTAAAAATAGATCACTTGCACCATTTACTACATTTCCACACTCAGATAAAAAGTTTCCGTGAGTTAAATGAACTCCTTTTGGTTTTCCAGTAGTACCAGAGGTATAAATTAAAGTGGCCAGCGTCTCTGGCTTTAATGCCTCTCGCCGCTTTGAAATTTCATCATCGCTTACTGATTTTCCAGCCGCGGTTAAAGTTGCTAACGCGTTATCGGTAATATTCCAAAGATTTTTGCAACTTGCTGGCATAACCGGTTTTACTAATTCGACTAATGCTGGGGTTTCAACAATTATTGCAACTGCAGCGGAGTCGGTAAGAATCCAATCAACTTGCTCAGCACTTGATGTTTCATAAATTGGAACTGGCACCGCTCCGGCGTACCAAATTGCAAAATCTAAAACAGTCCACTCATAACGAGTCTTTGCCATAATCGCAACGCGATCACCAAAAGCAATTCCAGAGGCAATTAATCCCTTTGCAACAGATCTAATCTCTGCCTCATAATCTTTTGCAGTAACTGCTTGCCAACCATCACCTAACGGGCGAGAAACAACAATTCGCTCTGGCTCAAACCAAGCTCGCTCGGCGATCAGATTTGTAAGGTTTCCGGCTACAGCTGTCGGGATAATTGCTGGAATGGTTATCTCGTTCATAGCCCCACGCTACTGCTTAAGCGGCAAATTGCGCTAGACCTAGCAAGTTTTTGCATAACAGGTGGGATAAATTCTCATCTACTTCACGGTAACCTAGCGCCATGTCTGATGTAACCACCTCAAGTATTTCTATCGCCGCCAGCGCTGAAGATGTACGAGCGGTCGTCTTTGATATTGCAAATTACCCAAGCTGGTCGACCTCATTTAAATCGGTAGAGGTTTTAGCAAGTGACGGACAGGGCCGTCCTACCCAGGTAAAGATGAGTGTTGATGCTGGTGCGTTAAAAGATAAGCCAACTTTAAATTATGACTGGTCAGCATTTCCAGATCGAGTTGAATTTTCATTAGAGGATGCTGATTTGTTAACTGAAATGAGTGGTTCATTTATCGTTAAAGATAATGGTGATGAAACTGAGGTTACCTCAGAGTTAACCGTTGCACTTTCTATGCCAGTACCAGAGATGATGAGAAAGAAAGCAGAAAAATCAACTATTGATCTTGCATTAAAACAGTTGAAGGAAAAACTGGAAAACTAATTGAGCACGCAAATTCCAAGCTCAGCTTTAACAATCGGTATCGACATCGGTGGCACAAAAGTATTAGGTGGCGTAGTCGATAGCGCCGGTAAAGTAATTGATTCAGCCAGGCGTGCCACACCATCAGCAGGCGGCATGGAGTTAATCGCCACTGTAATTGATTTGATTAAAGAGTTTCAACAAAAACATCAGGTGGCCGGGGTTGGAATAAGTGTTGCTGCTTTGATTTCCTCAGATCAGGGAACAATCGTTGGTGCTCCAAATATTGCTAACTTAAGTGAGCTCAATTTTGTAAATGAGATTAAGAAAGAAATCAATCTGCCAGTAATTGCTGAAAATGATGCAAATGCTGCGATGTGGGCAGAGTTTAAATTTGGTAATGCAAAAGGATTTAATCCAGTCATCTTTTTTATTATTGGAACTGGTATGGGTGGTGGGTTAGTAATTGATGGAAAATTATTTAGGGGAGCACATGGAATTGGAGCCGAGTTCGGTCACATGATTGTGCAACCCCAAGGTATTAAGTGTGGCTGTGGTACCCAAGGATGCATCGAGCAATACGCCTCAGGTAGCGCTTTAATGCGTTATGCCAAAGAGGGAATTGAGGCAGATCCGCAAAAAGGTAAGAGGTTATTGGAGTTAGCTGGCGGAAATTTAAGTGAGCTAACCGGTTTGATCTTAACTACCGCGGCAAAAAACGGAGATGAATTAGCAATTGCTGCCTTTAATAAGCAAGCTAATTGGCTTGGCTCAGCCTGTGCTTCTTACGCTTTACTTCTTGACCCACAGGCAATTGTGGTTGGTGGAGGAGTAGTAGATGCTGGTGAATTATTTTTAGAACCAGTTCGTAAGGCAATGCATAGCTATATGCCATTTGGAAAATCACATCCGGTACCAAAAATAATTGCCGCAAAATTTGGAAATGATGCTGGCTTAATTGGTGCTGCAGATTTAGTTAGAGGCTAGCTCCATCTTCTAAATCATCCTCTTTTCTTGCAGTTCGCCAGATAATCGTGGCAATTGAGGATAAAACTCCAAGTACTGCCGGCCAGACTCCAAATATTTCAAAATCTGTAACGGCATAAAGAAGTAAGTAAATTCCGCTTGCGATAAAGGTTGATGCAGCAATTCGCTGAGTTGGATCTAATTTAAGCCATCTTGGGTTTGGCGGAATGAATTTATCGGCCTCCTCAAACCTATCTAACTCATCTAAATAGGTAGTTGGTGCTGATTGATCTAAAGATAAGCCAGAGATGATTGAGTCAAACTCAGCATCAACTAACTCCCGCTCGGTGAAATCAGAGCCTCTCTGTAATACCCCACTTAATACATCTTCAATAAATAATTTACTCTCAGCATTTAATAAATCGACATCATAATCTAGGGGAACATTATGAAAAGATTTTTCAAAAATAACTTCTCGGATGTCTACTGAAAAAATATTATCGATCACAGTCATTGAGTTCTCAGGATCTACTGCATGATCATTTATTGAGTAAGCAACCATTATTGGTAGATCAATTAGGTAGAGATCACGTTGGGTAATATGCCAAAGCTGGCGCAGTGAATCTAGCGCCTTAAGCGGAGTACGGCCATAACTGTGTTTTGGGGGATTAGGAGCTGCAATATCTGTCGGTCCTTTTTTAACTGAGGGAATAAAATATTTAAGAATTGGAGTTAAGTTTATAAACCACCTGCGATCATGAACTGAAGGATTTAATAGAAGTAAACCTTCAACCTCACTTCCTCTAATCTGGCAAAGCCTTAGTGCTAACGCACCTCCCATTGAAAAGCCAGCTACAAATACTCGGTCACACTTACTTTTTAATTCAATAAATGATTGTTCAACTGCCTCATACCAATCTTGCCAAGTTGTTTCATTCATCTCTTGCCAAGTTGTGCCATGCCCTGGCAGGCATGGTGCTGCAACGGTGTAGCCAATTTGATTTAAATATTCTGCCCAAGGTTTTATTGTTACGGGCGAGCCGGTAAAGCCATGGAGTACCAAGACCCCAATTTTTCCGCCCGAAAGGGTAAATCCGTCGGAGTTTGGAATTGAATTCACGCTCAGATGGTGTCATAGATTGGCTAAGCCGCTAAATTGAGCATGTGGCATATTCGATCCTGAAATCTTTTTTGATCCCACTTTTGATGCTGATCTTTCGGCCAAAGGTTTCCGGGTTAAGACATGTACCAAGTAATGGTCCGGTGATCATTGCCTCAAACCATCTTTCATTTAGTGATTCAATATTTATGCCGTTGGTTGTACCGCGCAAGGTGACGTTTTTGGCAAAGAGTGAGTATTTCACCTCCCCAGGAATTAAAGGATTTATAAAGAAATTAACCTTTATAGCTTTAGGTCAGGTGCCAATTGATCGCTCTGGCGGTAAACGAAGTGAGGCTGCTCTTGCCACAGGACTTAAGGTTTTGCAGGAAGGTCATTGTTTAGGAATATACCCAGAGGGAACAAGATCTCCAGATGGCCGGCTTTATAAAGGCAGAACTGGAATTGCTCGAATGGCAATAGATTCTGGAGCGCCAATTATTCCGGTGGCAATGTTTAACACCGCAGAGATTCAACCAACTGGGCAGGTTGTGCCAAAGGTTAGAAGAGTTGAGATGGTATTTGGTGAACCAATGTATTTCACTGGTGATTCAACTGATCAGGCAGTACTTCGTGCGGCCACCAATCAACTAATGGAAAAAATCGCAGAGTTGTCAAAGCAAGAGTATGTACCAAATATGTACGCCTCAGAGGCAAAGGATGCAATTAAGAACAGTAAATTAGAAGAGGATCAGATTGAATCTGATGAGGAGTAATTACTCCGCTCCAATAAACTCTCTTCGATTTGTTAAGTAATTACACATATCGCAATTATCTTTTGCACCCGGCATCTTGCCGCTAACTACGGTAATAAAATCAGTTAACCGAGTTGCAAGGGCTTCAGAGTTTCTAGTAATCGGTCGCCACGTGTGTTTTAACTTAAGTCCAAATCCTTTTGTAACATCTCCGGCTGGTTCAAGTAATGACCAAACCAATAGGCCCATTAATGAAACTTTTTTGGCTTCCCCTGATGCGGGGTTTTCTAAGGCAAATGCATAAGCTTCAAGCTGTGGTTGGTAGAGATCAGTTTTATCTGAATCCTTTGCTTGAAACTTACAATCAATAATTCCGTAGGTGCCATCGGCAAACTCAATTAATAAGTCATACTTGCCGCGAATTGCATACTTTGTTGGCGAACCATTTACATTAATAAAAGAGGATTTAACCCAACCACCAAGGTCGGCAACTTTGCCTTCTGGTAATACAGGTGCAATATCTGCTGTAGTTTTCTTTGCAAAGTATTGTTCTTGCATATTTGCAAGATCTCCAACTAATGGCATAAAGCCAGGGGTGCGAAGCCCGTGGTTGTAATTAAGCCATAAACATTTATGACAACCGCCCCAAGAGAAGGTTAAATCGGAAGGGGAGATAAATTCACGAGCACTGCCAACTGCATTTGATGATGCCATTTCAACTCATTTCTTCGCGCACACTCTGTGGTACGCCCTAATTTGGTTTTTCTTAAGATAAGTTTGCCTAAGGCCACTGACAATTGGGGTGACCGCCACGACTTAGGTGTTAAGGGGTGCAAATGAGCGCTAAGCAGCGGTTATTCACCACTACTAGAAGTTACAGCCAACTCTTTGTACTTATCGCTGTGATCCTCTCGCTGTTTTTTACCGCATTTCTAGGTTCAGATAATTTAAATTGGCAGATCGCACTTGCCGTAATTGCATTAATTATTGGAATTCCCCATGGGGCGTTAGATCATCTACTCACTCTGCCAAAGGGTAAACCTGTAAAGATGGCCTTCTTTGTGCTGATCTATGTATTAATTGCAGTAGCTGCAGTCTGGGCAATCCTTAAATGGAATGTTTTAGGTTTTCAATTGGTGGTAATCATGAGCGCTGCCCACTTTGGGGTAGGAGATGCCGCATTTATTGCAGAGAGTGAGCGATTAAATAATGGGGTAAGTAAGTCATTAATAGATCGGCTGATTTATGCACTCCCAGCCGGATTATTACCAGTTTTTATTCCCCTCAGTAGTGAGCAGACAAACACAGCTCTGGCCGAAGTCAATCCAAAGCTAATTAATTGGGCCGGGAGTAATTCAAATTTAATCCATCTGTGCGTGCTGCTAATCGCAGCCTCTTCAATATTTGTCTTAATTTTCAAACGTGATGATAAAAGCGCAATTGATCTAACTTTACTTGCCGCTCTTTCAATTCTAACTCCACCGCTAGTGGCATTTGCAATTTACTTTGGCCTCTGGCACGCACTACGCCATACCGCTCGGTTAACCTTAAATCTTGCTAAATCAGAGTTGGCTTATCAAAATAATCAACCAAAGCAGGCATTTGTGCAGGCAGTCCTACCTGGCATTCCAGCATTAATTGGCACATTTATTGTGGCAGTGGTGTTAGCTGCTGCCAATCCAGATAACTCAAGGTTGCTTTGGTCGATCTTGGTGGTGATTTGGGCGTTAACTGTGCCCCATATGATGGTAACGGCAAAGTTAGATAAAGGTGCGCTGTTAGGTAAGTAAGTTAATTAATTAATAAAGATGAGAAGATAGTAAATAAACCAAGTGCAATCATTACCACACCACCTGAGGTGCGCATAAAGATTAACCTTTTAATATCACCTGATAACCATTGGCGAACTGTGCCGGCTAAAATGCCGTAACTGCCATCTGAGATAAATGCGATCAATGCAAAGATTGCACCAAGCAGGATCAATTGCGCAGTGACATTATTTTTATCGCGATCAACAAATTGCGGCAAGATGGCGGCAAAGAAAACTACCGATTTTGGATTTAATACGCCCACCCAAAAACCATTTTTAATTGAGGTTACAAAGGTTGGTTTAATCCCTTGAGTTTTTTGCATCCCATGGGCATCTACCTTGCTAGCTGCAATAGCTGTGTAACCTAAGTAAATTAAGTAGGCACCTCCGGCCCACTGAACGCCGTTATAAAAAAGTTTTGAAGCCTGCAGCAGGGGGCCAAGGCCGATTGCAACTAGAAGTGAAACTAAGAACATTCCACTGGCATTACCGATTACGGTGGCAACCGCGGCCGCCCTGCCCCAGGCGATCGCCCGGGCGATAGTGAAGAGCACAGATGGACCTGGCGCCAAGATGATCAAAATCGTCGCTATTAGGTACTCCCAGAGGCGAGAAGGGATCAAATCTGAGGTAAACACGCTCTCATCCTACGGCTTGCCTGAGTTGGGCAGATAGGTTTAAATACTCGATAGTATCGACTCGATATATCTAGTAGATAGAGAAAAGGCAGGGGCTAAAGGTGAGATCAAGATCTGAATCCCTTGAGTTCGCACTCCTTAGCCTGCTCTCCCAAGGCCCACTACATGGTTATGAATTGCGTAAACGAATGACTGCAATTTATGGACCATTTCGCGCCCTTAGTTTTTCAGTTTTATATCCGCAGCTTCGCCGAATGATGGAGGCGGATTTAATTGAGCAGTCATTTGCAGACTCTGGTGGATTATCTCGGCGCTCGCGGATTGTTTACGAGTTAACAAAAAAAGGTAGAAATAAAATTTCAGAATTAATGCAAAGTGCCAGCCCAGATTCATTTGAGGATGAAGGCTTTGAAATTCGCTTCGCATTCTTTGGACCGACACCTAGAAATAATCGAGTAAGAATTTTAGAAGGACGCCACAGGCGGTTAGTTGAGAAGGCGGAGATAGTTCGCAAAGACCTGGCAAAAATTCCTGAAGGAATCGATACATACCTAGTTGAGTGGCGCCGTCACTCATTAGAGTCCGCTGAACGAGAGATCGCTTGGTTGGAAAAAATGATCCAAAGCGAAAGGAAGAGCTCGTGAGCATAGAAAATAAAGGGGAGATCCGGGTCGCAATTGTTGGAGTAGGAAACTGCGCTAACTCTTTGATTCAAGGCATTACCTATTACAAGGATGCAACTAATGAAACTGAGATCCCAGGTTTAATGCACCCAGTCCTTGGTGGGTATCACATTAAAAATATTAACTTTGTGTTAGCACTAGATGTTGATGCTAAGAAGGTTGGCCTTGATCTTTCTGAGGCAATTTGGGCCAGTGAGAACAACACAATTAAGTTTGCAAATATTGCTAAAACTGGCGTAACGGTAAAGCGCGGAACCACATTAGATGGTTTAGGTCGCTACTACAAAGAGACGATCACTGAATCAACTGCAGCCCCAGTAGATGTGGTGGCAGAGCTAAAGTCCAACAAGGTTGATGTAGTTATCTGTTATCTACCAGTGGGATCAGAAGAGGCAGCTAAGTTTTACGCCCAATGTGCAATTGATGCCGGCTGTGCTTTTGTTAACGCACTTCCAGTATTTATTGCCTCTGACCCAGTGTGGGCAGATAAGTTCACAAAGGCCGGACTACCAATTGTGGGCGATGATATTAAATCTCAAGTTGGCGCCACGATTACTCACCGAATTATGGCCAAACTATTCCAAGATCGTGGTGTTCACCTAGATCGCACCTATCAATTAAATGTTGGCGGGAATATGGATTTCAAAAATATGTTAGAGCGTGATCGGCTTGAATCAAAGAAGATCTCCAAGACGCAATCTGTTACCTCACAATTAGATTACGACCTAGGTGCTAAAAATGTTCATATTGGACCATCTGATTACATTCCATGGCTAGATGATCGCAAGTGGGCATATGTTCGCCTTGAGGGTCGAGCATTTGGAGATGTTCCTCTAAATCTTGAGTACAAACTTGAAGTTTGGGATTCACCAAACTCAGCTGGTGTAATTATTGATGCACTTCGTTGCGCAAAGATTGCGCTAGATCGCAAGATCGGTGGACCACTTCTTTCACCATCTAGTTATTTTATGAAATCACCACCGGTGCAATACACCGATGAGCAGGCATACCAAAAAGTTGAACAATTTATCGATGGCAGTATTGATCGCTAAATAAATTAAGTAAGTAAAAAGCCCCTAAGGATTTAACACCTTAGGGGCTTTTCGCCCTCTTGGAGAGTGAGGGCTTTAAATCGTCGCGTCAGCTTCTACGCGACGAAGGTGCGCAAAGCCGAGCAGAGTAAGAATTAACATCAGTAGGCCACCGAGAGCTGCTGCCCATGATGCATACATTGCAATCTGACCGATTTGCCAAAATGCATATGAGTAAAGAAGCAGGCCTCGTAAAGTTTCACCCATAAACAAGGTGGTGCGCTGTCCCATTAATGCACCAGCATTAGTAGCTAGTGCGATATTGGTTGGATCAGCTTTTGATGCAGCACTTGCTGCTAAAGCCTCACCACTGACTTCGGAGTAAACCTTGCCACCGGCAATTCCCTTAAGGTGTGAGCCAATATAGAAATCTGCGTAAGCCTGTGCTTGTTTACCAGTTGTAAGTGGCATATTTGAAAATGGTGCCAACTTTCCTTGGGCCTCTTCAGATAATGCTTTAAAGCCAGCGCTCTCTTTATCTGGCATTGTGATTTTTTGTTGCGCAAGCTGTGTCTTAACTTCATTACTTGTAAAGCTAGCTCCCCAATTAAGGAGTGCAGCTGCTACAAATAAAAATACAGAAAGTCCCAAACCGACAAAGCTGACGATTCGATCGAAGGTGCGACGTTTCATTATTGATTTCTCCTAATTTCTCCAGTTTTATTGCCATGGAGAGTTACAAACTCTCCATGGCTATTAATACTCTGGATTAAGAAGGTGCATGTCGAAATTAGTAGGGGGTAGCACTTACCTAAATATCATAAGTGCTAGCACTTAGATTTAAATCACAAAACCATTTAGTTAGTGTGCCTTGAACATATCTGCTCACCATTTGGGCCAACAGTTAAATGTTGGCAAGCAATTCCTAATTTATCAAAAGCTTTATCACCAAAATGTGAGCGGTATGCAAGTGCCAACAAAACACGGACATTTACATCACCATTGGATTTGATAGAAAATGCATGAGCCACTCTTGAGACGGTATTCTCAACTACCTTCTCGGTGTGGGAGGTAGCTTTTGCAATCGCAGAATTTGTTAACCCATCACAAAGATGTTCGCAGACTAACTGTTCAAACGGGGTTAACTCTCGAAGCAAGATATTAACGTCCAAGGTCACTCTCCAATGATCTGCCCCCATTGTGCTCTTATTTATTCACCCGTCCAACCAGATGGCATTTTGTCGATTTACGCTTACTATTGCCGCGTGAGTTTTATCTTGGATGAGAAAATCGGCGCCGTTCTGCGCCTAACCTTAAATCGGCCTGAAAAGAAAAATGCGCTAACTCAGGATATGTATCAGAGGTTGGCAGATAAAATTAATGAAGCTGCTGGAGATTTTTCAATTCGAGCGGTAGTAATAAACTCAAACGGCGATTCATTTACTGCTGGTAATGACATAAATGACTTTGCCAATGACCCGCAAATGGATGAAGGTTCTCCAGTATTTAATTTTCTATTTGCAATTCACAACTTTCCTAAGCCATTAATTGCAGCGGTTAAGGGCAGAGCGGTTGGAATTGGCACAACCATGTTGATGCACTGTGATTTAGTAACGGCTAATCCAGATACCCAATTTTCTATGCCATTTGTCTCTTTAGGGTTAGTTGCCGAGGGTGGTTCAAGTTATAACTTCCCAAGATTAGTTGGCCATGCAAAGGCATCTGAGATCTTGTTAACTGGTAGAACTTTTTCAGCAACTGAAGCCCTTGAGATGGGTTTAATAAATCAGGTTGCAAAAGATGAATTATCTGCAGCAATGACATTTGCAAATGAGATTGCCGAGCAACCACCCACAGCGGTAATTAATACCAAAGCATTGCTTAAGAGTGGATCTCATGAAGCTCTTAATCAGGTTATGAAAGCTGAGGGAATATTATTTAAAATTGCCGCACAATCTGATGAGGCCCAAATTGCATTTATGAATTTCTTAGCAAAAAAGAGTAAGGTCAAGTAATGTCATTAGCAAGCAAGCGAATTTTTGTAACCGGTGGTTCTCGCGGTATAGGGCTTGCGATTGCACTGCGAGCTGCTAAAGATGGTGCATTGATTGCAATTGCAGCCAAAACAACTGAAGCGCATCCAAAGCTTCCAGGCACAATTCATACCGCAGCAAAAGAGATTGAAGCAGTTGGCGGGAAAGCACTTGCTATTCAGTGCGATATTCGGGATGAAAATCAGATCACTTCAGCTATTGAACAAGCAGCATCAGCATTTGGTGGGATTGATATTCTAATTAATAACGCATCAGCTATTAATTTAACAAACACTGAAAATACTCCGGCAAAAAGATTTGATCTAATGATGGGTGTTAATACTCGAGGTACTTTTTTAACCTCACAAGCAGCACTTCCTTATTTAAAAAAGAGCGCGCAAGAAGGGCGGAACCCACATATCTTGATGCTCTCACCACCACTTTCGATGAAAGGAAAATGGTTTAAACCACACCTTGCCTACACAATGGCAAAGTATGGAATGAGCATGTGTGTTTTGGGATTAGCTGATGAATTAAAGCGAGATGGCATTGGCGTTAATGCGTTGTGGCCAAGAACTGCAATTGATACCGCAGCGTTAGCAATGATTCCTGGGATTGATACCGCATTTTGCCGCACTCCGGAGATTCTTTCTGACACCGCCTACATAATTTTGAATCGAGATGGCAAAGAGTGCAGTGGGAATTTCTTTATTGATGATGAGGTACTAGCAAGTGAAGGAATTACCGATTTAGATAAATATGCAGTAGTTCCTGGAACGAAAGAGTTTATAAACGACCTATACGTTGATTAAATCTTAAACTCAGTGTGAATGTGTTCGGTTTCTTCAATGCCTGATGAATATTTAGCTTCATAATTACCTTTACGCCAAATAAATATAGAAAGTAACCAGGCGCCAATAAATGAAGCAACTATAAAGTAGCCAACTCGATTTAAATCTATCTCTGAAATTGCGGTGAATGGTTGGTGAGCAGCAATATTTGTTTTTTTAGATAAAACGCTTATTAATTGAATTGTGCCGATCACAAATGCTACAAATATCGATAACCCAGTTGTAGTGATGTTGTAGTAAATCTTGCGAAGGGGAGAAGTAAAGGCCCATGAGTAAGCCTTGGTCATAAATATTCCATCCAATGAATCCATAAGTGACATTCCGGCAGCAAAAATCAAAGGTAAGGCAATAATTGCAAGAGGTGGAAGTGTGCCGCCGACAGTTCCAACCGCAGCAGTTGCAGATAAAGCAAGCAGTGCAACTTCAGTTGCTGTATCAAAACCTAAACCAAATAAAACACCAACTGGATATAGCTGCCAAGAGTGATCAAAGCCATTTTTAAATGCACCTCGAAAAATTCGCTTCATTAATCCGCGCTCATTTAAAAGTTGAGTCAAGTGTTCATGAGAGAATTTTCCAGTTTTAGCTTGTCGCCAAACTTTTATGATTCCAATTAAAATGACAAGGTTTAAAATTCCAACTAGATATAAAAACAGTGTTGAAACTGAGGCACCAATTATTCCGCCGGTCTCAGCAAAATCCTTTTGAAACTTGGTTGCCTGTTTTGCGGCAAAAGCGATACCAACTGATAACGCTAAAACAATTGTGGAATGGCCGAGTGAGAAAAATAATCCAACGCCAAGTGGCTTCTTACCCTTTGCCAACATCAGTCGAGTTGTGTCATCGATGGCTGAAATATGATCAGCATCAAATGCATGACGTAAGCCAAATGAATAAGCGAGGGCGCCAGCGCCAGCGTAAATCAGAGCACCGGAACCATCTGAAAGTGAGTGATAAGCCGGATTTGAGTTGTAGTGGATGAATAAACCCCAACCTGCAACATGCAAAAAAACAACTACTGAAATAACTCCGAATAAGGCGGGCAGCTCTTCCTTAGAAAAGCGCAGATGCTCGCGGAGAGGAGATTTCACGCTCATGGCCTAATCTTATTGCAAACGATTTGCAACTGCAAGTAGGTTGGAGAAAGAGTTGATACTGTTTATCTATGATGACTAAACCTTTCAAATCAATAATCACAGCAGCCTTAGTGCTGGGTTTATTTTCAGTTGTTACAAATATGCCAGCGGCAGTTGCCCACACAAAACTTCTCTCAGCAAGTCCCGCGGCTGGAAGTGTTGTCGATGTTTGGCCAACTCAGATCACGTTGGAGTTTGACGAAGAGTTACAAAACATTGGTAGTGAAAAGGCAAATTTTGTTGTGGTTAATAACGCGGTGGGGGATCAGGTAAGTGAGGATGATGAAAAACTAAGTGGTAAGACAGTCACACTCACTCTTTCGCCTAATACAGTAAAAGGACCTGCTTTGGTTTTCTACCACGTGGTTTCTGCTGATGGCCATGCGGTTGAAGGGGAGTATAAATTTACATTTGGACAAGGTGAGGTCACTGCTGAAGGAGTCACAAACACAGACAAAAGTAGCTATCCACTTGGCATTTATTTAGCTTCTGCAGCATTTATAACAACTGGCATATTTTTTGCAATTTACTCATATCGTCGTCGGAATAAGCAATAGGTTGTGAATAAATCTGAATTAAGGATTTTTTTAAAACAAAATTTTGAGAATGTTGTATCCCCAGATCCGATTGTTAGGAAAATAACCCTATCCACCTTTATAAATACCTTTGGAAATGGTCTATTTATGACCACCGGAATAATTTATTTTTCACTTATTGTTGGTCTTGGCGCTCAAAAAGTAGCTTTGGCATTTTCACTATCTGGCGCGCTTTCTCTGTTACTTAGTATTCCATCTGGCCACTTTGCAGATCGGTATCCGCCAAGATTGATTGCATCTACTGCATTAGTTGGCATGGGATTTTGCGCGATTTCCTTAATATTTATCCAAAGTTGGTGGCCATTACTTATTGCGCTATCGCTTGATTCAATTTTTGAAGTCTTTGGTCAAAATGCCAGAATGGCAATGATTGCTCGAATTGGCGAAGGGGAGGAGCGGGTAAGAATACGTGCTTACACCCGGGCGGTAACAAATTTAGGAATCGCCTTCGGCACGGTAGTCGCTGGCTTTGCACTTGCAATAAATACTGAATCCGCTTATAAAACCATGATCGCACTTGATGCGGTTACATTTTTCGCGGCAGCAATTGCCTATTTGAGAGTTCCAAATGTTAAGCCAACCTTACAAAGTAATGAAAAATTCGACTGGAGCATTTTAAAGGATTCACGGTACATAAAAGCAATGCTGCTTAGCGGAGTAATGTCTATGCACTTTATTTTGCAAAATGTTGCGATCCCAGTTTGGGTTGTTAAAGACACAAATGCGCCCCGATGGTGGGTTTCGGTAATTATGTTCGTAAACACGATTGCAGTGGTTTTGTTTCAGGTGAGAATGAGTAAGGGTGCAGCAAATGCAGAAATTGGTGCCAAGCAGTTTAGAAAGGCAGGTTTCTATATTGCAGCTGCCTGTTTATTTTATGGGGCTGCGAAAGGATTAAATCCAATTGCTGCATCTTCGGTGTTAATTGCAGCGATGCTAATTCATGTAGTTGGTGAGTTACTTGCCTCAACTGGTAGTTGGAGTATTGCCTTTGAAATGGCTGATCAAAATCGGCAAGGTGCATACCAGGGACTATGGCGAATGGGTTTTGGCGCGATGAATGTAATAGGTCCCTCACTGGTTATTTTCTTTGCAATCGGTATGGGCCAACTGGGTTGGGCAATAATGGCTGGAATTTTTATTCTTACTGGATTGTCAATGAATCGAGTAATTGAAAAAGTAAAATAAAAAACGCCCCAGATATTCTCTGAGGCGTTTTTTAGTTAGATCTTATAGATCGTAGTAAAGCTCAAACTCTGCTGGATGTGGACGTAAGCGAACATAATCAACCTCTTGCTTTCGCTTAAAGTCGATCCAAGTATCGATTAGATCCTTAGTAAATACACCGCCACGAGTTAAGAAGTCATTATCTTTTTCAAGATTATTAAGAACTGCGTCCAGTGAGCCCGGAACCTGCGGAATTGCGGCAGCTTCTGCTCCCTCTAATTCATATAGATCCTTATCAACTGGCTTTGGTGGCTCGATCTTGTTTTGAATTCCATCAAGACCTGCCATCAACATCGCAGCAAATGCTAGATATGGATTAGATGATGGATCTGGGCAGCGGAACTCAATGCGCTTTGCCTTTGGATTGGATCCAGTAATTGGAATACGAATACAAGCAGAACGATTTCGTGCTGAGTAAACCAAGTTAACTGGGGCTTCATAACCGGGCACTAAGCGTTTGTATGAGTTAACAGTTGGGTTGGTAAATGCTAGAAGTGATGGCGCATGCTTTAGCAAACCACCGATATACCAACGAGCAACATCAGATAGATCACCATAACCATCGCCCCAGAACAATGGCTTGCCATCTTTCCAAAGTGATTGGTGAACGTGCATGCCGGAACCATTGTCACCAAATAATGGTTTTGGCATAAAGGTTGCAGTTTTGCCGGCTTCCCACGCTGTGTTCTTAATGATGTATTTAAACTTCATTAACTCATCACCGGCAGTTAAAATATCGCTGAAGCGATAATTAATTTCCATTTGTCCAGCAGTTCCCACCTCATGGTGAGCACGCTCTACTAATAAACCAGCTTTACCAAGGTTCATCACCATCTCATCGCGAAGATCTGCGAATTGATCTGTTGGTGAAACAGGGAAGTATCCGCCCTTAATACGTGTGCGATAACCACGGTTTGGTGTGCCATCTGGATCTGATTCGATACCAGTGTTCCAAGCACCCTCATAAGAATCAACATGGTGGAAAGCGTGATTCATTCCAGTTTCGAATCTAACGCTATCGAAAACATAGAACTCAGCCTCTGGTGCAAAAAATGCTGTGTCAGCAATTCCGGTTCCGCGCATGAACTCAACTGCTTTGGCAACTACACCACGAGGATCCCTTGAGTAAGCCGAATCATCACTTGGGTTATGAACTGAGAAGAGAATAATCAAAGTTTTTTCTTTACGGAATGGATCAAGATATGCAGAAGATGGAACTGGTAGCAGCTTCATATCTGATTCATGAATTGATTGGAAACCTCTAATTGAGGAGCCATCAAACATTAAGCCATCTTTAAAAACACTTTCATCAAATGATTCAACTGGCACATTAAAGTGATGCTGAATACCAGGCAAATCTATAAATCTAACGTCGATCAACTTCACATCATTCTTCTTGATGTAATCGAAGATCTCAGATGAATTCTTAAACATCTATTCTCCTTGGATTAATTCGCTGAAAGGAGGGCCACATTGCACCGCTTCAGATAGGTAAAACTTAGTAGATAACAATGAAAAAGCAGTAAAGCCCGTGTTACAACTATGTTTCCTAGGGCAGGTAGCCAGTAGGGTTGCCCGCATGGTTTTCGAAAAAGCACCCACTGAAATGCCTGAAGCCTCCCTAGGACGACGGCTTATAGCTTTGATGATTGATTGGACGATGTCCCGGCTGATCGCAGGGTTATTGAATCCCTATCTGTTTATTAATAGTGATTTCTCTACTTTGTTTATCTTCTTCATTGAAGTTGCATTTTTTACCATTATTTTTCAAGCATCAGCGGGTCAAAGAATATTAGGAATTAAAGTAGTGACCTGGCCAGATCAAAGGCGAGTGACACCGAAAAAAATTGTGATACGAACTTTACTAATTTGCTTAGTGATTCCAGCTGTATTTACAAAAGAGGGCCAACCACTTCACAATTACTTAACTCAAAGCCAAACCATTAAAACTATTTAATAGATTCGTTATCTACGAGGCATTCTGACATTGCCAGGCATTGGACCCTTTGGCATTGGCAGATTTAATCCACCTACTGAGCGAAGTCGAGCACGAACCTCTCGAAGCTGAGTGGTATTTAACTTCTTTGGCAGTTTCTTTAAATGCTTTTGTAGTTTGCGAATTGAAACCTGGTTTTGTCCGTCACCAACATAAACTTCAGTAATTGGAACACCAGATAAAAAGCGTTCCATCTTGCGTTTTTCATCCTGCATAAGTGAGCGAACAGCAAATCCACCTTCACCAACCAAAATAATTCCAGCTTTTCCAGAAACTCGGTGCACCATATCTTGATCACGGTTTACATTAACCGCTGGTGTTGTAATAAAACCTCGCTTGATTGACATCAACACACTTGCACCAGCTCCAAGCTGACCTTCAATGGATGCGAAAGCAGCAGTGTTTGCAAATCTTGTAAATAAGAAGAATGCCGCTAAAAATCCTAGCGGTAGTGAGAGAAAGCCGGCATAAATTGGATGTCCTAAGTTATTTCCGATAATTACACCAAACACCAAAATTAAAATAAATATTAATAAACACCAAACAAGAGCAATCGGAGAGTTGTTTTTTACTAACTTAAAAGCATCCTTTAATACTGCAAGCTGTGATTGCTTTTCTGGAGCAGCACCTTTTGGAGTTGCTTCCTCGTTTTTCTTCTTTCTTCCGAACATATCTCTCCCTTATTTAACTGCTCTAGCAGCCATCGCCTGGTTATACAGACGACCTGCTCGATAGCTAGAACGTACCAATGGACCACTCATAACACCAAGAAATCCTATTTCTTCCGCCTCTTTACTCAACTCTACAAACTCATTTGGCTTAACCCAGCGGATAACTGGATGGTGTTTGGCAGTTGGCCGCAGGTATTGGGTGATGGTGATCAAATCACAACCGGCGCTGCGTAAATCTTGTAATGCTTGGGATACCTCATCGCGGCTTTCACCCATTCCTAAAATTAAATTAGATTTTGTAATCAATCCAAAATCCCTTGCCTGGGTAATCACATCAAGAGATCTTTCATATCTAAATGCTGGCCGGATCTCTTTAAATATTCTCGGTACAGTCTCAAGATTATGCGCAAATACTTCAGGTCTGGTTTCAAATACTTGGTTCAAAAGAATTGGATTACCACTGAAGTCCGGAGCTAACATCTCAACGCCTACGCCAGGATTTAATGCATGAACCTGCGAGATAGTTTCAGCGTATAGCCAAGCACCTTCATCATCTAGATCATCTCGAGCAACTCCAGTAATCGTTGCATACTTTAAATTCATAGTTTTAACAGATTCGGCAACTCTTCTTGGTTCATCACGATCTAGTGGATCAGGTTTGCCCGTATCTATATTGCAAAAGTCGCATCTTCTCGTGCAGGCACTTCCACCAATTAAAAAAGTTGCTTCTCGATCTTCCCAACATTCAAAAATATTTGGACATGCTGCCTCTTGGCACACAGTGTGAAGACCTTCTTTAACAACTAAAGATCGAAGTTTTGTGTACTCAGGTCCCATGTTTGCTTTGGTTTTAATCCACTCAGGTTTTCTTTCAATTGGAGTTTGCGAATTCCGAGCTTCAATTCGCAGTAATTTGCGACCATTGGGATCGATACTCATTGTGATACTCGCTCTAGCATTGGCAAAATATATTTCTTCAATACCGGAATAACCTCATCGATAGTGATATTTCTACCAAGTTCAGCAGATAGGGAAGTGACCTTCGCATCTGCAATTCCGCACGGAATAATCTTGGAGTATGCAGATAAATCAGGATTTACATTTAAAGCAAAGCCATGCATCGTCACGCCTTTTGCCACTCGCAATCCAATTGCTGCAATCTTACGATCACCCTTTGCGTCCCTTAGCCAAACACCACTTCGCTCGCAGTAACGTTGTGCTTTAATTCCAAACTCATCACATATTGAAATAAGAGATGTTTCTAACTCCCTCACAAAGCCAACCACATCAGTTGAATTTTTTAACTTGATAATTGGATAGCCAACAATTTGTCCAAGTCCATGCCAGGTTATCTTTCCGCCCCGATCAACATCAATAACTGGTGTGTTATCTAAAGGTCGATCGGAAATTTCAGTACGACGCCCTGCGGTATAAACCGATGGATGTTGAAGAATTAATAAGGTATTCGGTTCAATATTGTTAATTACTTTTTCTTGAATTTCTTTTTGCATTTGCCAAGCAGACAAATAATCAATTACTCCAAGCTCTTCAACTCTGAGTATTTTCTGTGCAAATATGGTTGAACTCACACCGATAGCCTAATTGGCAGATGAATATTTGGCTAAAGGTTGCGACCTTGCGTGCCGTTGGTGTGAGCAAAATAGCATCGCTGATAGATTTACCCCCTAATCCGAATTCATCGAAAGGCTTTTATACCCATGGCTGGAAAAAGTAAGAGTTCTGTAACTGTCAAAAACCGTAAGCCATTTGCTATTGCGATGTTGGTGGTAATCGCTTGGTTCATGATAACTGGCATCTTTGGCCCACTTTTTGGCAAGTTAACCTCTGTCCAGGAGAACAACAACTCTTCATTTTTGCCTAAGGGTGCTGAGGCAACTCAAGCATCTGAAGTTATTCAAACTTTCTCCGGCAAAGATTCATTTAATTTTCCTACCTTAATTCTCTTTGAAGGCGATGTAACTCCTAAAACAATTGCAGCGGTAAATGATCATCTAGTAAGTGTTGGAACATTAACTTTAGGTGGTACAAGTGCAAAGATTTCAGATTATTTAGCACCTGGGCAACAAATTACAGTTTTTCCAGCTCAAGATGGCAAAGCGATTTTAGGAAATATTCCACTTGATGGAAATTCAATTGCAAAAACTTTGCCAAACGACAAACCTGTTTTGCCAGCAATTGTGGAGGCTCTTCGTGAGGACATAAAGCCAATTGCTGATGCAAATGGGTTAACTCACTATGTAACTGGACCTGGTGGATTACTTGGTGATCTGTTTGGAGCCTTTGGAACCTTAGACTCCTCTTTGTTGCTAACAACACTTGCTGTGGTAGCAATTATTTTAATTGTTGTATACCGCTCACCAATTTTATGGATCATTCCATTAATATCGGCGATGTTTGCACTATCGACAGCTGGTGGAATTGTTTACCTGCTCGCAAAAAACAATGTTATTGATGTGGATGGGCAATCTCAGGGAATTCTCTCGGTATTAGTTCTTGGTGCGGCCACCGATTACGCACTTCTATTAATTGCCCGATACCGCGAGGAATTACATCACCATGAATCTCGATTTGATGCGATGCGTGCGGCATATAAAGGAGTTTGGGAGCCAATTTTGGCTTCAGGTTCTACAGTTTCAATTTCATTATTGATTTTATTATTCAGTCAGTTAACAAATACTGCCAGCCTTGGGCCAATTGGCGCAATTGGAATTGTTTGCTCAATGATCACAATTCTTACCTTACTGCCAGCATTTTTATTACTTTTTGGTCGCTGGATCTTTTGGCCAAGACGGCCTGAGTTTGATGGTGATGACCATGTAATGACTGGCACTTGGAGCAAAGTTGGAAATATGATTGACAAAAACCCAAGAAGGTCTTGGATCATTGCCGGTACTTTCCTGTTATTACTTGCATCAGCCTCAACAACTTTAAAAGCTGATGGAATTGGCACGGTAGATACCTTCACTGGAAATCCAGAGTCGGTAGTTGGTCAAAAATTACTTCTTAAACATTTCCCAGGTGGAGAGGGTGATCCAACTCAAATCGTTGTTGCAGTAGACAAAATTGAAGCAGTAACCGCTGCAGTAAAAGGTGCTCCAGGTGTAACTGATGTAACACCATTACTAGATGGCTTTGCGATACCTGGTCAGCCACTTCCAAAGGTGAAGATTGTTGATAACAAAGCAATTCTTAATGTCACATTAGATAAGGCACCGGATAGTGTTGAAGCTGGAAATGATATTCCAAAGATTCGCGAATTAGCACATGCTGCTGATGCCACATCATTAGTGGGTGGAACCAGTGCGGTTTACTTTGATGTTAGAACGGCAAATGGTCGAGACAACAGAACAATCATTCCAATAATTCTTTTTGTAATTACCTTAATCCTTGGTTTACTTCTTCGCAGTATTTTCAGCGCAGTTGTATTACTGGGAACTGTTGTGCTTTCTTACTTTGCAACATTGGGTGTGTGTGCGCTGGTCTTTAACCATATATTTGGCTTTGCTGGGGGAGATAACTCATTCCCACTCTTTGCATTCATATTCCTAGTTGCATTAGGTATTGATTACAACATCTTCTTAATGACTCGCGTGCGAGAAGAGTCCCAAAAAATTGGTACTCGTGCTGGTGTTATTAAAGGCTTAACCGTTACTGGTGCAGTAATTACCTCAGCCGGAATTGTGCTGGCAGCAACCTTTGCTGTTCTTGGTTTGTTGCCCCTTGTTCCGCTTGCTGAGATTGGTTTTGCAGTTGCCTTTGGCGTGCTGCTAGACACAATTATTGTTAGGTCGATTTTGGTGCCAGCACTTGTCCATGAAATTGGACCAAAAATCTGGTGGCCTTCAAAGCTGCAACATGAAGGAAAGAAAGTTACTCAACTAAAGCGGTAAGTGCTGAAGAAACATGTGGATAATCAAATTCAAATTTGTTATCCATTAGAACCTTCGGTATTACTTTTTTAGAACCTAAAACCTCTGTTGAAAATCCGCCTAATACGGCGCGGAGGGCAAATGCTGGGGCTGGAAATATTGCTGGTCGCTTTAAGGCAATGGCAAGAGCAGCGGTGAACTCCTGATTGGTAACTGGATTTGGTGAAGTTAGATTCACTGCGCCTTCAATCTTTGAATTCATTAAAAATATCATCGCTCTAATCTGATCATGAAGTGTTATCCAAGACCACCACTGTTTACCTGAGCCAAGTTTTCCGCCAAGTCCAAATTTGAATAATGGGATCATTCTGCCAAGTGCGCCACCAGTTGGATCTAAAACTAATCCGGTTCGCAATTTAATAGTTCTAATACTTGGTGCAAGATCGGCAACTGATTCCCATTCACGACAGACAACAGATAGAAAATCATCACCACCGCGCTCTGCTTCAGTCACTGAGCGATTTCCAGTTTCGCCGTAATATCCAATTGCACTTGCTGAGATAAATACAGCCGGTTGTAATTGTTCACAAGCGGTTGCGATAGTGGTGGTGCCTAATAACCGGGAGTTTAATATTTCAGAACGGTATGAAGCAGACCATCTTTTATCACCAACACCCGCACCTGCTAAATGAAAAACCGCATCCACACCATCTAAAGATTGTAAATCAATCTCACTCTTAACTGGATTCCAAGTGACCTCATCAGCTGTTCTTACTGGCCTTCTTACAATTTTTAGGACTTGGTACCCATCATTTTTTAATTGAGCAACTAATGCGCTTCCAATTAAGCCAGATGCACCAGTTACTGCAATTTTCTTAATGCGAGGCAAATTACAACCCTAAATCAGATTCGAAGCGACCCTCTTCAAGTCTTTCCTTTAATGTAACTAAGAAGCGGGCAGCATCTGCGCCATCTACAACTCGATGGTCATAAGAAAGAGCTAGGTAAACCATGGAACGAATTGCAATAGTTTCCCCACCATCAGCGCCCTTAACAACCATTGGTCGCTTAACTACCGCGCCTAAACCAAGAATTGCAACCTGTGGTTGATTAATAATTGGAGTATCAAACAACGCACCACGGGAACCAGTATTTGTAATGGTAAATGTGCCACCACCTAACTCATCTGGAGTTATCTTATTTTCCCTAGTTCTAGCAGCAACTTCTGAAATTTTTCTAGCGATTCCGCCCATATTTAAATCACCAGCATCTTTAACCACAGGAACTAATAATCCACGATCAGTATCAACGGCAACTGCTAAGTGTTCGGCGTTGTGATAGGTAATTTGGTCACCTTCAACTGATGAATTTAAAACAGGGTGCTGCTTTAATGCTTCACAAACTGCAATTGCAAAAAATGGTAGGAAGGTTAATTTAACTCCTTCACGTGCTTCAAAGGATGGTTTTGCAGCATTACGTAGGCGATCAATCTTTGTTACATCAACTTCAACAACAGTTGTAAGTTGAGCTGAAACTTTTAGTGATTCAACCATCCGATCTGCAATTACTTTGCGCAATCTAGACATTGTTACCGTTGTGCCGCGAAGTGGCGATACTGCAATTGGACCACGTGCAGCAGCGGGTGTTGATGCGATAACTGCCGCAGTAGGAGTTGAGGCTGCTCGTGGAGATGCTGCCAAAATATCCTCTTTACGAATTCTTCCGCCAATTCCGGTGCCTTTAATTGTTGAAAGATTTACACCGGCTTCTTGCGCTAACTTTCTAACAATTGGAGTTACATAAGAATCATCTGACCTAACTGCGCTAACTGGTGCAGCAGCAACCGGTGCTGGGGCTTGCACAACAGGTGCTTGCGCAACTGGTGCTGGAGTTATTGGTTTTTGAGCAACAGGTGGTGCAACAGGTGCAGGTTTTACAACTGGAGCAGGAGTTGATCCAGAGACGCCAATTGAAGCAAGTCGTGCGCCAACTGCCACAGTGGTATCAACTGGTACATCAATACTTAATACTGTTCCGGAAACTGGAGATGGAATTTCAGTGTCAACTTTGTCGGTAGAAACTTCTAGCAGTGCCTCATCAGCATTTACCGCATCTCCAACTTTTTTAAGCCAACGAGTAACTGTTCCTTCAGTAACAGATTCACCAAGTGCGGGCATTGAAACAATCGTTGCGCCAGAACTTGGTGCAGCAACCGGTGCTTGTGCAACGGGTGCAGCAGGAGCTGGAGTTTGAACTTTAGGAGCGACAGGCTGTTCTACAATCTTTACTTCTTCAGTACGGGGAACAACAACTACATCGGGTGCAGCCTTAGGTGAAGAGCCAGATTCGGCAATAACTGCAAGCTCAGCTCCTACTGCAACAGTTGAATCAACTGCAACAACAATTTTTTGTAATACACCTGCAACTGGGGATGGAATTTCAGTATCAACTTTGTCAGTTGAAACCTCTAGTAATGGCTCATCAATTGCAATCTGATCGCCCTCTTTTTTTAGCCAACGGGTAACAGTTCCTTCGGTTACTGATTCACCAAGTGCGGGCATGGTTACTGAAAATGTCATTTAATTTACTCTCCTAACCATGGGCGTGAAGTGGCTTACCGGCCAGGGCTAAGTGTGCCTCACCCATTGCCTCAGACAAGGTTGGATGGGCATGAATGTGTTGGGCAACATCGGCAGCATCTGCCTGCCAGTTAAATATCAATTGTGCTTCAGCGAGTAATTCGCCAACGCGGGAGCCAACCATATGGATTCCAAGAATTGGTCCATTTTTTGTCGCAACTAATTTCACAGAGCCTGCTGTCTTTAAAATATTAGCCTTACCGTTTCCGGCTAAATCATAATTCAATTCAACTACATCATGGCCAGCAGCTTTTGCGCCAGCGGTAGTTAATCCAACGGAGGCGACCTCAGGCTCGGAGTAGGTAACGCGGGGAACACCATCGTAATTAATCGCTCTTGGATTAAGGCCTGCAATCTCTTCCGCCACCAAAATTCCTTCAGCAAAGCCAACATGGGCAAGTTGCAGGGTTGGAATTAAATCACCAACCGCCCAAACCCCAGGCACATTTGTTCGGCACTTTTCATCTACCAATACATAACCACGATCCATTTTAATTCCAGCCTCTTCATAACCTAAACCGGCAGATACTGGGCCACGGCCGACTGCTACTAGCAAGATTTCAGCGGTGAACTCTTTGCCATCCTCTAGCGTTACCTTTACGTCCTTCTTACCGCGCTCTGCTGACTTAAATTTAACACCGAGCTCAAAATTAATTCCACGTTTTCTAAATGCTCGCTCTAACTGCTTGCTAGACGATTCATCCTCTAATGCAACCAAGTGGGGAAGGCCTTCCACAATTGTTACCTCAGCACCAAATGATTTCCAAACCGATGCAAACTCACAACCAATTACGCCACCACCTAAGACAATTACCGATTTTGGAACGTAATCAAGTTTGATTGCTTGCTCACTGGTAATAATTTGTTTGCCATCAATTTCAAGACCAGGCAAGGTTTTAGGGTATGAACCAGTTGCCAGAATTACATTCTTACCGGTGTATTTGGTGCCATTTGCCTCAACAGTGTTATTTGAAATTAATTTACCGCTACCCTGCACATAAGTAACATTTCTAGATTTAACCAAACCTTCAAGACCTTTATGAAGTTTTGAAACAACGCCATCTTTATAGGTATTAACCGCTGCCATATCCATGGCATGAAAATCAGCCTTTACGCCAAACTCACCAGCGTGACGGGTGCTATCTGCAATCTCACCAGCATGCAGAAGGGCTTTGGTTGGAATACAGCCTTTGTGTAGACAGGTGCCACCAAGTTTTTCTTTTTCAATTAATACAACTTTTTGACCTAACTGAGATGCACGCAGTGCTGCTGCGTAACCACCGCTGCCACCACCGAGAATTACTAGATCAAAATCGGCCATGAGGTAATCCTGCCACGAATTTGGTACTCACTCGACCTAGCGATTTACACACACTATGACTGTGATGAAGCCAACTCAGCTAATTGCACAAGTGAGCGCAGGGCGATTCCGGTGCCGCCAACAGGTGTGTAGCCATGTGCGCTTTTCTCATTAAAGGCAGGGCCAGCAATATCTAAGTGCAGCCATGGAGTTTGTGGATCAATAAACTCTTTTAAGAATAAACCAGCAACTAACATGCCACCCATTCGATCACCAATATTTGCTAAATCTGCAATTGGTGAATCAAGTGATGCTCGAAGCTCTACCGGTAATGGCATTGGCCAAAATGCTTCACCAGCAGAATTTGCTGCAGTTAAAAATTGGCCACTAAAGTTTTCATCATTTGTCATTACTGCTGAGGTTCTACTTCCTAATGCCACAACTTGGGCGCCAGTAAGAGTAGCCACATCAACAATGCCATCTAAGCCGCCAGCTTTTTTGCCTACCTCAGCAGCTTTTATTAATGCATCTGCTAAAACTAATCTTCCTTCAGCATCTGGGTTTAATACCTCAACAGTTTTACCACCATAAATCGTAATAACATCACTTGGCCTGGTGGCGGTGTCACTAATCATATTTTCTGCCAGTGGCGCCCAACCATCTACTGCAATTGGAAGTTTAAGTTGAGCAATAGCAAAGACTGATGCGATAACTGCAGCCGCTCCTGACATATCTGCTTTCATCGCCTCCATGCCAGCAGCTGGCTTTAATGCTAAGCCACCGCTATCAAAGGTGATTCCCTTACCAACATATGCAAATCTTTTCTTTGCCTTACTTGGATTGTATGAAACATGTAAAAGTCTTGGTGGATTTGCAGAGCCCTGACCAACACCAATTATTCCACCGTAGCCACCTTTTCGAAGGGCTGCATCATTTAGGATTTCAACTTTTACGCCAAACTTTGCGGCATTTTTTTTCATAATGTTACAAAATGAGTCCGGGGTTAAATGACTAGGTGGCGTATTAATTAAATCTCGAACTAAAAATGTTTGCTCGGCAATAATTTCAGCCCGCTTTGCAGCCGCTTTTGCTTGAGCGGTTTCGGAAAACGTTGAGATGACATTAATTGACGAGGCTGGCTCCTTTTGATCCTTCTTACTATTGCCTAAGAATTGAGTAAATGAGTATGAACCAAGGCAAGCACCTTCAGCGATTGCCGCAAGTTCAACCACTGATTTGTGGGGAAGAGCAAAGGTGATTGATTTATTACCGGCTAACGCTCTGGCGGCAGATCCAGCTGCTCGACGCAGAAGCTCATGGTCATAATTTGATTGCACATTTCCAAGTCCAGTAAAAACAATCAACTTACTATTTTTACCAGGTAATCTAATTACTTCATCAGCTTTGCCAGTTGCACCCATCGCATTTAAGGTTGCAAGCAACGCATTGGTATCTACTTGGGCAGATCCGGATTCAATTTGAAGTCTCTTATTTGCGCTAGCCAATCCAACCACCAAAACTTCGCCATCAACTTTGGTAGTTAATTTAACCTTGACCATTTCACTCCCGTACTAAAAAGAATAAAACTCATATTTGAGTTACTGGGTAAGCCTAAGGGATACTTATAAAAGTTGATAATCCCCGCTTTAGTACTTACCTACAACTTCGATCAGAGGAGTGTAGGTTTGGATAATGAACAACTCACCACTTGCCGCTAAGCATCAGGGGCGAAATGCAAAGATGGCAGATTTTGGTGGCTGGCTTATGCCAATTGAATACCCAGATACTGGCGTGATTGCAGAGTATTCAGCAGTACGGCAGCGGGTTGGAATTTTTGATGTTTCGCACCTTGGCAAGATCTCATTAAAAGGTGAGGGCGCCCTTAATTTTTTAAATCAAATGGTCACCAATGATCTAAATCGAATTACTGCCAGCCAAGCCCAATACACATTACTTTGTAATGAAGATGGCGGCGTAGTTGATGATCTGATTGTCTATCGCAACTCTGATACAGATCTATTTTTAGTTCCTAATGCTTCAAATACCGGATCAGTATTTGAAATTTTAAAAGCAAACGCTCCCGCAGCGGTTGAGGTGAAAAATCTCCACAGAGATTTTGGCGTAATTGCGGTGCAGGGCCCAGATTCAGTTAAAGCTTTAGATTTACTTGGTATTCAAACTGATATGGATTACATGGAGTTTGTTAATACCCAGATAGATAGCTCACCAATTATCTTGTGCCGAACTGGTTACACCGGTGAGATTGGCTTTGAAATTATTCCACGGTGGGCAGATGCTGAAAAAGTTTGGGATAAGTTAGTTGAGGTTGTTGAAAAATTAAATGGCACGCCTTGCGGGTTAGGTGCTAGAGATATTTTGCGAACTGAGATGGGTTATCCACTGCATGGTCATGAGTTATCCCTTGAGATTTCACCAGTGCAAGCAGCAGCTGGCTGGGCGGTCGGTTGGAGTAAAGAGATTTTTCGTGGCAAGAAGGTTCTTTCAGATCAAAAGGAAAATGGCACGAAGTTAAAGTTGAAGGCAATCTTGTCCAATGAGCGCGGAATTCCTCGAAAAGATATGCAGGTTAAAAATTTATCTGGTGAGGTAATTGGGGTAGTGACCAGTGGAACATTCTCACCCGGACTTAAAAAGGGAATTGGTTTAGCTTTAATCGATTCCAACGTGGCAAAAGGTGATCAAGTTTTAATTGATATCAGGGGTGCTAACAGCCCATTTGAGGTGGTAGCTCTGCCATTTGTGCCATCTAAAGTTCGTTAAAGCTAAACCAGATTTAAAGCAATATTTAGCAAGCACCCCAAGCACGCCATAATTTTTCAGCCAGATTTGTACCGGCAACCAAAATTGATAGGTGCATAGAAAGTGCAAATAACTTTAAAAATAGCGATTTGATTGCGGATCCATTTTTGGCAACAACAATCTTTGAATCAGTTCTTAATGTGCTATTCATCATCGCCACTCCTACTTTGGATACTTAACATTACCATTGTCGGTAAAGACAAAGGCAAGGGAATCACCGGCTTTTAAAGTAAGTTCTGCAACGCCTACCTGCGCATATGTCCATTTAGTATTTAAATCTGCTGGGTTTGGAATAGCCTGTTTTCTTTTTTCAAAGACCGCCCAATAGGCAAACTCAGCTGGCATATCTTTGCAAGCTTCGATGTAATCCTCATGCCCCTTGACGCCAATTGGTTGATTTGGCTTTGGTAGGTTATTTAATCGGCAAACTATTTGATTACCATATTTTTCAGTGCCATCGATCTTAAAGTTTGCCTTATTCATTAGATCCAGTGCGGTTACATCACCACTTGCTGGTAAGCACTTTTCATAATTTTGATTTTGTGAATCTAAAACACCGTAATCGATTGTGACGTTGACGCAATTTCCAGCTGACTTTGATGACCAGAATGAGACACCTGCGATTACTAACGCAATTACTAAAATTGCCGGGAGAAACTTTTTGCTTTCTTCTAACTTATTGCTGAACATTTAATGCCTCTCATAAGAGAGTTTCACGAAAGCGTAGAAACTCACCTAGTGAGAATCCTCGCCCCGCAATCCTCGACGGGTGGATAAATAAATGTGTTGGGTAATCCGACTTGAAAGAAATCTTTCTCACGGTTGCGGGACAGCGTCGGATTTACACCGACTTCCCCCAGTCACACTCTTTTTTCTTTCAATATTAAATTGTTGGCAGATTGTGGTGGTTATCGCCTATGAATACAACTCAACGCGCGCTGTTGCACCTTGGGTATCTGAGGGTTATGGTTGGAATATGGAACATAGACGCCTTGGCAGTACTGGAATGTATGTATCAGAGCTAACTTACGGAAACTGGATTACCCATGGCTCCCAGGTTGAGGCAGATGCGGCCACTAAATGTGTAAGAGCAGCATTAGATCTAGGTATTACCACTCTTGATACGGCAGATGTTTATGCTGGAACTAAAGCGGAGAGTGTTTTAGGAAAAGCGCTAAAGGGTGTTAAACGTGAGTCATATGAATTATTTACCAAGGTTTACTGGCCAACTGGTACTGGCAAAAATGATCGCGGCCTTTCCCGCAAACACATTATGGAGTCTTGTAACGCATCCCTTAAGCGGTTAAAGACTGATTATGTTGATCTTTATCAAGCACACCGATTTGATTATGAAACTCCACTGGAGGAGACCTTAGGTGCATTTGATGACCTAATTAGAAGTGGCAAGGTTTTATATATTGGTTTTTCAGAGTGGAATGCCGAACAGATTGCGGCCGCACTTAAAATTCAAGATGCAAAGGGCTACTACCGTTTTATCTCAAGCCAACCTCAGTACTCAATGTTGTGGCGAGTAATTGAATCGCAGGTTGTTCCCTTGAGCGACAAAGAAGGCATTGGCCAGATTGTTTGGTCGCCAATCGCACAGGGTGTTTTAACAGGTAAGTACTTACCTGGAAAGAAAGCACCAGCTGGATCTAGAGCAACCGATAAAAAAGGTGGCGCAAATATGATCTCTAAATTTATGACTGAGCCAGTATTAACCGCTGCGCAAAAGTTAATCCCAATTGCTAAGAAGGTTGATTTAACTCCTGCCCAACTTGCAATCGCTTGGGTATTACAAAATCCAAATGTTTCAAGTGCGATTATTGGTGCCACCAAGCCTGCTCAGATCAAAGAGAATGTGAAGGCAACTGGGGTAAAGCTAGATAAATCAATTATGGCTGAGATCGATGCTGCTCTTGCAAATGTAGTTGAGAAAGATCCAGCAAAGACTGTAAGTCCTAAGCCACGCGCTTAACTTTTACTTCTTAACACCACGTCCGGTTTGTGGAGCGGGTGCTCTAAGTCTTCTTAATTGGGTAGAACGCATCCAGCCATAAAGACCTAAGCCTTTGGTAGACCCACCTGGAAACTCCTTTGCTACCGCTTTTTTAATTCTGCGGGAGAGTAGAAAGCCATCAATTCCAATCCAAACCATGGCAGAGTACATAAGTGCGATTGCAGCTAATTGCACCGCCGGAGTTGGAATTAAAGTTAAAAATAAAACAAACATGATTATTACTAAAAAGTATTCGGTAACTGATTTGCGCTCATCAACATAATTTCTAACAAATCTTCTAGCAGGTCCCTTATCTCTGGCAGGCAGTGCACTCTCTTCACCGCGCATATAGGCAGCTCTGCTCTCTAATCTTCTGACTCGCTCTTGCGCCTTTAGTGCTTTCTTTGCTTCTTTACTTGCAGCCGGTGATAGGGATGAAACCTTTAACTTAGCTTCTGCTTCCTTACGCTTTGGCGTTGGCTTACCTTTTTTATCGGACATGAGATTAAGGTAGAGCCAACATTCGCTCTAATGCAACTTTGGCCCACTTTGCGATCTTTTCCTCAACTACGATTTGATTCTCAAGTCGGCCATTTACTAAGGATTCCATCGCCCAAACTAGGTGGGGTAGATCAATTCGGTTCATTGTTGAGCAATAACACACAGTTTTATCTAAGAAAACTACCTGTTTATCTGGATTCTCATTTGCAAGCCGTTGCACAAGATTAAGTTCAGTGCCAATCGCCCATTTTGAGCCAGGGGATGATTCTTTAACAGTTTTAATAATCATCTCCGTGCTACCAACTACATCCGCATTTGAAACTACCTCATGTTGGCACTCTGGGTGAACTAAAACCTTTACGCCAGTAATTTTCGCTCTTACCTGGTTGATATTTTCAACCGAGAATCTGCCATGAACTGAGCAATGGCCCCGCCACAAAATAACCTTTGCCTTTTTAATCTGATCATCAGTTAAACCACCATTTGGCTTCCATGGATTCCAAAGCACGCAATCTTCAAGTTTTAAACCAAGTGATAAAACTGCCGTATTTCTTCCTAAGTGTTGATCGGGTAGAAATAAAATCTTCTCACCCTTTTCAAATGCCCACTTCATTGCCCTCATTGCATTAGATGAGGTGCAGACTGCGCCGTGATTCTCACCGGTAAAGGCTTTGATCGCAGCTGATGAGTTCATATAAGTTATTGGAATAGTTTTACCAGCAACTCCTAATTTATTTAATACCTGCCAACAATCATTAACTTGAGATGCAGTTGCCATATCTGCCATGGAGCAACCCGCTGCTAAATCTGGCAAGATAACTTTTTGGTTTTTAGAAGTTAATATGTCAGCACTCTCTGCCATAAAGTGCACACCGCAAAAGAATATAAATTCAGCATCACGATTATCAGCAGCTGCTTGGGCTAATTTAAATGAATCACCACGGATATCGGCAAAGGCGATTACCTCATCGCGCTGGTAGTGATGACCTAAGACCATGGCTTTGCTACCGAGAGCAGATCTGGCTGCTTTGGCTCGCTCTACTAAATTCGGATCACTTGCTGCCGGCAACTGCCCATCGCAGGAGACACCGCGCTCACTATTTAGATCTTTTTGCTGCCCAAGCAGTAGTAGATCGGTTATTCCCATAAGGGTGAGTGTAAACGCTCACAGGTTTTGGTGGCGAAATAGCAGGCTTAGAACCAGTAATCTATGAGCCTAGGAACTTTGGAGAGTGAGTGAATATGAGCACAGAGACAACCACTACAACTGATGTGAAGATTTCAACATCATCAATTGCACTGACTGATGTTGCTGCTGAAAAAGTTTCCTCACTCCTTAAGCAAGAAGGACGAGATGATCTAAGCCTTCGCGTTGCTGTTCAACCAGGTGGATGTTCGGGTCTTCGCTACCAACTTTATTTTGATGACCGCAATCTTGATGGCGATACTTTGACTGAGTTCGGTGCTGCAAAGGTGCGCGTAGTAACTGACAAGATGAGCACGCCATATCTAATGGGTGCCACAATTGATTTTGTTGACACAATTGAAAAGCAAGGATTCACAATCGATAATCCAAATGCGCAAGGTTCATGCGCCTGCGGCGATTCATTTAACTAACAGTTAGCAAATAAGTATGAAGGTGGCGGTTGCCGGTTCAGTCGGTGGCGACCACATAATGAGTTTTGGTGGCAAGTTCACCGACTCGCTAGTTGCCGGCTCACTTGCAAAAGTTTCTCTCTCATTTTTAGTAGACACTCTAGAAATTCGTCGTGGTGGCTGTGGCGCCAATATTTCATTTGGAATGGGAGCCTTAGGCCTTAATCCAATATTAATTGCCGCGGTCGGACGTGATTGGGTTGATTATGAAGCTTGGCTTAAACGACATGGGGTTAATACCTCTCATGTTTTAGTTTCTGACACCCTTCACACCGCCACCTTTATGGTGACAACTGATACAGAGTTAAATCAGATTGCATCCTTTTTCCCTGGCGCAATGAGTGAGGCGAGAAATATTGAGCTCTCACCAATTATTGAAAAGACTGGCAAGTTTGATCTACTAGTTATTTCACCTGATGATCCGGAAGCGATGATGCGCTACTCACAAATGGCACGGGAGTTAAATATTCCAGTCGCAGCTGATCCTTCCCAACAAATGGCCCGCATGGATGGCAAGGAGATTGCGCAGTTAATTGATGGGGCAAAGTATTTATTTTTAAATGAGTATGAATTAGCACTTGCAATTCAAAAGACTGGTTGGACGGATCGACAATTATTTGATCGAGTACAGGTTCGAGTTGTCACCTTAGGTTCAAAGGGTGCGCAAATTGAAGAGCATGGCAAAGAGACTATTTATGTTGGAGTTCCAAAAGAGAAGGCGAAGTTAGATCCAACCGGTGTTGGCGATAACTTTAGATCAGGCTTTATTGCCGGTCTTTCTTGGGGCTTAAATCATGAAAGATGCGCCCAACTGGGCTCACTACTTGCCACCTACTGCATTGAAACTACCGGCACTCAGGAGTATCGATTTACAACGGATGAGTTTTTAACCAGATTTGAAACCGCGTATGGCAAGATTTCAGCTGATGAAATTAAACCTCACTTAAATGTGAAGTTAGTTGGCTAGTTTCCTCGCAATTTAGCAACACTTGCTTTAAGTGCAATGCAAAACTCTTTCACTATCTGTTCAGTCATCTCTTTATGAATTGTTAGCCGGATATTTCCAGCGATCGGTCTACCCATTGCCGCTAATACATGAGATGGCTGCATATCCGCAGATTTACAGGCAGAGCCAGAGTCAACTGCAAAACCTGTCTCCTCTAGATCAAGCAGTAATCGATCTGCCTCAACGCCTTTAATAGATATTGATAAAAACTTTCCAAGACCATTAGGAGCAGAGGCAATATCAACATCGGTAATTTGCGCGCTAATAAATGAGATTATCTCTTGTTTTAATTTAGATCGATTATCTGCTTGTGCTAGATAATTTTCTAAAGCCACTGCGCTGGCAAGTAGTAGTGGGAGTGAGTATGTGCCGGGGGTACGGGCGAGATCATTGTGGGGTAGGGGATTGCGCCACTTAGAAGCGGATTTAATAATTAATATGCCAAGACCGGCAGGTCCGGCCCAAGAGGTGCTATCAAATAAAGCAGTTTGATAATCAAAGTTTGGCAGTAAATCAACGCCACTACTTGTGCAATCTGCAAAGACCATAGCTGCACTTTTAGGACTTGGTTGAGTATTTCCAGTTTCACCATTTGCAACCTGCCAAATTAGAAGATCATTTGCAGTAATTGATGATTCTTGAATTTGTCCAAGATTATTTACTTGTAACTGAGTTACATCTCGGCCCTTATTCTTTTCATAAGCTGCCACTGCAAAAACCCTTTGACGATCAATGCTTGAATAAAACAACTTATTATCTGGGGTAAGCAAACCTTGAATAGCTAATTGAAATCCTAAATCTGGTTCACCTAAAAACTCGATCTCATCGCCTCTAACATTTAATGCTTTAGCAAAACTTTGGCGCACCTGTTCTTGCAAAATACTCGCTTGCCTAGAGCTGTTATTTAATTTGGCAGGATCTGGCCAACCTTTGGAAAAAAACTCAGTTAATAGGGAGGTTGCGGCAGGGTGTAGCACTCTTTCCTGCTGGAAATCACCTGTGATGCGAACCACCCGATACCCCTAACCGCAAGCGTCTGAAACCTCTATGGCAGAAGGTTATCCTTAAGCCCATGCGCCGGTCTCACCTTAAATCAATCCCAACATTGCTGGCCGCCACCTTCTTATTAACTAGTTGTTCAAAGGGTGAGGTCTCAGGTCTTGGCTTTGAAAAGGGAGTATCTAGCGTAAATGACCACTCACTTTCACTGTGGACATGGTCTTGGATTGCCGCCGGTGTAGTTGGAGTTTTCACCTTAATTTTAATTTTATGGCCAGTTTTCTTTCATCGTAAAAAAGATGAGAGCTTTCCAAAGCAAACTCAGTACAACATTCCAGTCGAAGTTGCCTACACCATCATTCCTTTTATTATCGTGGCGGTTCTTTTTTACTTCACCGTGCAAAGTGAATCTAAAATTGTAAAGATCACCCCAGATGCACAGGTCTCACACTTTATAGATGTTAAAGGTATCCAATGGTCATGGCAGTTTGGTTACAAAGATGCTGGTGATTACAAGAGCGCAACTGTTACTGGTACACCTGCTCAGCCACCAACCCTTTACCTGCCATTGGGCGAGAAGGTTAGATTTACCTTAACTGCAAATGATGTAGTTCATGGGTTCTGGATTCCAGCTTTTATGATTCAAATGCAAAACCTACCTGGGGTAACTAACCAGTTAGAGTTTTCTGCTAATAAATTAGGAACCTTCCCGGGCAGATGCAACATTTTGTGCGGAAGAAATCACTCACAGATGCTTTTTACCGTTAAGGTTGTAACACCTGCTGAGTATGAAACTTATATTCAAGGATTAGTAGCCGAAGAGAAAGCAGCTAAAGCATGACCACCTACGCCCAACGCCCGACAATTACAGCAGGAGCTAGCAGAGTTGCACCCACCTCTAAGGGACGTTTACTTGTTAAGTGGTTAACCTCAACTGATCATAAAACAATTGGTTACCTATATTTAATTACCTCATTTGCTTGGTTTTTAATTGCTGGTTTATTAGCTCTACTGCTTCGAAGTGAGTTAGCCCGTCCTGGTATGCAGTTCTTAAGTAATGAGCAGTACAACCAAATCTTTACTATGCACGGCACCATCATGTTGTTGATGTTTGCTACGCCGTTATTCGTTGGTTTTGCCAATGTGATTATGCCGCTACAAATCGGCGCAGCAGATGTGGCATTTCCAAGATTAAATATGCTCTCTTATTGGTTGTATTTATTTGGCGGCACGATGGCCTTTATTGGATTTTTAACACCAGGGGGTGCGGCCTCATTTGGTTGGACCGCTTACGCACCTCTTGCAAATGCACAGTACTCACCAGGAATTGGTGGTGATCTATGGTTGGTAGGACTTGCAATTGGTGGTCTTGGCACAATTTTAGGTGGCGTTAACTTTGTAACCACAATATTAACTATGCGTGCACCAGGTATGACCATGTTTAGAATGTCGATCTTTAGTTGGAACGTATTACTAACTTCAATCTTGGTATTAATAGCATTCCCTCCACTTGCTGCTGCATTTTTAGCTCTTGAATCAGATCGTGCCTTTGGCTCACATATCTTTGATCCAGCAAATGGCGGAGCTATGTTATGGCAGCATCTATTTTGGTTCTTTGGTCACCCAGAGGTTTATATCTTGGCGCTGCCATTCTTTGGAATTGCTACTGAAATCCTTCCGGTATTTTCTCGTAAACCGATCTTTGGTTACAAAGGTTTAATTGCAGCCACAATTGCAATTGCAGCACTTTCAGTTTCAGTGTGGGCCCACCATATGTATGCAAGCGGTCAGGTGTTATTGCCCTTCTTCTCATTCATGACATTTTTAATTGGTGTCCCAACTGGCGTTAAGTTCTTTAACTGGATCGGCACAATGTGGCGCGGCTCAGTTACCTTTGAAACCCCAATGCTCTTTGTTTTAGGCTTTTTAATTACCTTCTTATTTGGCGGACTTACTGGAATTATCTTGGCTAGCCCACCACTTGATTTTGCAGTCTCTGCCTCCTACTTCGTAGTTGCCCACTTTCACTACGTATTATTTGGCACCGTAGTATTTGCAATGTTTGGTGGTTTTTACTTCTGGTGGCCAAAGATGACTGGCAAGATGCTTAATGAAACCTTAGGAAAGATTCACTTCTGGACATTATTCTTTGGTTTCCACTTAACATTTTTAATTCAACACTGGTTAGGTATTAAAGGCTTCCCACGTCGTTACGCAGATTACCTAGCAACTGATGGCTTTACCACGATGAATATGATCTCAACCGTTGGTTCATTCCTACTTGCTCTTTCCATGATTCCATTTTTTATTAATATCTGGATTACTCGCAACACTGAAAAGGTAACTGTTGATGATCCGTGGGGATATGGAGCTTCATTGGAATGGGCGACCTCATGTCCGCCACCACGACATAACTTCACTTCGATTCCAAGAATTAGAAGTGAGCGTCCAGCCTTTGATCTGCACTACCCACATATGGCGCAAAAGGCTGATCACTAATGAAAACCGGTTGGGTCTTATTTGTTGGCCTTGCCATCTTTTATGTAATTGTGGCGGTTATTTATTGGCAGGTTGGTGGGGAAGCAGTTGGAATTACCGCAATTGGATTAAGTGCTGGTCTTGCAATCATTATTGGTTTTTATCTTTGGTTTACCGCCCGTCGGTTAGGAAATGTATTACCGGAAGATAATCAACAAGGTGAGATTGCAGATTCAGCTGGTGAGATTGGATTCTTCTCTCCGCACTCATGGTGGCCACTGCCAGTTGCATTATCAATTTGTGCAATCGGTACCGGTTTAATTATTGGTTGGTGGCTGGTGCTAATTGCAGTAGGTGCCTTAATAATTTCAATCTTGGGTTTAGTTTTAGAGTATGAACGCCCAACTACCAGTGCTCATTAATTATGAAAGAGCGCGCTGAGATAGTAGAAACTGGTATACCGCTCTTCTTTAAATCACAGTTAGTAATAAATGCTCCCGCCAAGAAGATCTTTGACTTTATCTCGATACCAAATAATCATTCGTTAATAGATGGTTCAGGGATGGTAATCAGAAAATTATCTGGGCCTGAGCAACTATATCTAGGTGCCAAATTTGGCATGAGAATGAAGCTAGGTATTCCATATCTGATTAAGAATCAAGTAATTGAGTATCAAGATAATAAATCAATTGCTTGGCAACACCTGCTTCACAATGTTTGGCGATATGAATTACAGGCAATCGATGCTAACACCACCTTGGTAATTGAAAGTTGGGATGGTCGAAATGCTCGTTCTAAGTGGTGGGTTTCAGATGCAGGTCAGTGGGTGCCAGTCGCCATGGCAAAAACCTTAGTTAAGTTAAAAGAGTTGATGCAGGCTTGAGTAATCCGATAAGTACCGATGTAAATATTGATGAGCTAGCACAGTCGGCAGTAAAGGTTGCAAAGCAATTAATCGCAGAGTCTGAACCAAATAAAAAAAGATATGACAAGGCAAGCAGAAAGAGATTCTCCCGCCTCTTTAAGGATCCGAAAGCAATATTTGTAACAGTCACTCTTACCGATGAGGTAATGCGAATAACTTCAGCCAAAGATGCCGCGAGGATTTTAAAGGTTGCAGCAAAGAGTGCAACTCTTACCGGCTTTGGCTTAATTAACGCAGTGGGCTTAAAGGCAATCGCAGTTATATCGATTGTTCTACCAAAACCAGTTTTGTTTGCAGTTCATATTCAGGTGAAAAGATTGTCAAAAGGAATTATTCTCCCCTTTGAGAGCTCAAAATTAATTAAGCAGATTAAGCGCAGAGACAAAAATGGAATCAGATTAAATATAAATGTATTGGGGGAGGCGGTCTTAGGAGAGCGCGAAGCTGCTGAGCGATTTGAAAGAGTGCTGCAAATGATGCACCGGCCTGAGGTTGATTATGTTTCAGTAAAACTCTCCTCAGTTGTTAGCCAAATTATTACCTTAGATCAAGATGGCACACTAAGACGAGTATCTGAAAAACTAAGGATTATCTATAAAAACTCAATCGAGAGTGGCACCTTTGTTAATTTAGATATGGAGGAGTTTCGCGACCTTCGGTTAACTGTTGATGCCTTTAAGTTAGTTTTATCTGAGCCAGAGTTTGAAAAGTTATACGCCGGCATTGTTTTGCAAGCTTATTTGCCGGAATCACATGAAGTATTTGCTGAGTTAGTTGAATGGTCGAAGGAGCGCCACAACCAAACAGGTGGAGTAATAAAGATTAGGTTGGTAAAAGGAGCAAACCTTGCAATGGAAAAGGCTGAGGCCGAATTACATGGTTGGGTAGCTGCTCCATATCAATCAAAGGCAGAGGTTGATGCTAGTTACTCGCGGTTACTAGATGCAGCACTTCGCGCTGAACATGCAGATTCAGTTCGAATCGGTGTTGCCAGCCATAATCTTTTTCATATCGCATTTGCATTAGAAATCGCTAAAAAGCGAAAAGTAATAGATCAATTAGATATTGAGATGTTAGAAGGCATGGCAAATCCAGAGGCTCTGGCCATTGCAAACCGTAAACTTCGAATTCTCCTATACGCACCTGTCACAAGAGGTGATGATTTTGCATCCGCTGTTGCTTATTTAGTCAGGCGATTAGATGAGAACACCGCGCCAGAGAATTACTTAAGATCATCATTTGAGATTGCAGGTAGTAAAGGGATATTTAATGCTCAAGCAGAGCGCTTCTTAGCAAGTGCAACAAATCGTCATGAGATCTCAACTAAGAGTTTGCGCCACAAGAAGCTTAAGTTTGAGGTGGCAGATAGCTTTGAGAACGCACCAAATGCTGATCTAACTAAAGATTCCTTTGTTAATAGATTAGATAAAGAGATTAGATCAGTATTAGCAGAAAGTAATCAGCAGATACCAATTGTGATTGATGGAAAAGAAATCTATGACCGCACATTAATTGATGGTTATGACCCAAGTGATAATGCCAAGATTTGGTATCACTACGCAGTTGCTAAAAAGAGTGATGTTGACTCTGCCGTGAAAATTGCTAAGAAAGCTATTGCAGATTGGGATGGGATAGGCGCAGCTAAACGGGCTGAGATATTGAAAAACTTTGCACTTCTAGCTCATGACGAGCAAGAGAAGACCATTGCAATTATGGCTAAAGATGCTGGAAAAACTGTGGGAGAGGCAGATCCGGAAGTTTCTGAAGCGATTGATTTTGCAAACTTTTACGCACTCTCTGCCATCTCATTAGATCTAGAAAAGCAATCAAATCCAGTTGGTGTTGTGGTAGTTGTGCCACCTTGGAACTTTCCATATGCAATTCCAACTGGCGGCATCTGCGCAGCATTAGCTGCTGGTAATACTGTTATTTTTAAATCAGCCCCAGAGACTGTTACCACATCTTGGCATTTAGTAAATCAGCTTTGGCAGGCGGGTGTACCAAAGGATGTACTGCAGTTTGTCTCTACTGAGGATAATGAGATTGGACAAGCGTTAATTACCCATGAAGATGTAAATGCAGTAATTCTCACTGGAGGTTATAACACCGCACTTTTATTCTCTTCTTGGAAAAATGAGTTAAATCTTTTGGCAGAGACCAGTGGTAAGAACTCAATGGTATTAACTGCCTGCTGTGATATTGATCTGGCAGTTAAAGATTTAGTTCAATCAGCCTTTGGTCATGCCGGTCAAAAATGCTCAGCAGCATCATTAGCTATAGTTGATAAGAATATCTATGAAAATCCAAACTTTAAGAAGCAATTACTAGATGCAGTGCAATCACTACAGGTTGGTGCTGGATATGCGTATGCAACCTCAGTTGGACCAATTATTAAACCAGCAGAGCACTCACTGCAACGGGCCTTAACCACCTTAGATGAGGCTGAGGAGTGGTTACTTAGACCTAAACAAATAGATCAAGCAGGACTTCTTTGGTCACCCGGAATTAAAACAAATATTAAGCCTGGTTCTTGGTCACATTTAAATGAGTGGTTTGGCCCAGTGCTTGCTGTCATGATCTCACCAGATTTGAAAACCTCAGTTGAATGGCAAAATGCAACAGAGTTTGGCTTAACCGCTGGCATTCAATCTTTAGATCAAGGTGAGTGTGATTATTGGATTGAAAATGTTGAGGCTGGAAATCTTTATGTTAATCGGGGAGTAACTGGTGCAATAGTAAATCGTCAACCATTTGGTGGCTGGAAGAGGAGTTCAGTAGGGGCTACTGCAAAAGCAGGGGGTGCAAATTATGTTGCCACCTTGCGTAATTGGCACCAGATGAAGCACTTTTTACCCATGAAAGAGGCAGGAAGTCGTTGGTTAAACACAATTGGAAAATTAGCAATTGATCGAAGCGGACTTGAGGTTGAAAAGAATTACCAACGCTATCGGCAATACAAAAAAGGATTCTTAATCCGCATTGAAAGCGGCACAAGCAAAGATGAGTTAGATTTTCTAAATTGGCTTAAAAATGAGTTAGGCGTATTAACTCGTCTAAGCAGTGACACATTAATTCCAGGCTTATCTAATTTGGTGGTTGAAAGTCCGACAGAGTTTGCAGATCACGCCAAAGAGTTTGATAAAGCTAGGTGGCTCTCCTCGGAGATCGCACCCATCAACCTACTGATGGAGAATGGAATTAGCTGCGATATGAGGCCAATTACCTCTCGTGGTGACATTGAAATAAGTAGATGGTTCTTAGAGCAAAGTGTTTCAATTACTCAGCATCGTTATGGAAATACAAATGCAGGTCCTAAGCCAGTATGTATGGGACTCTTGTAGGGTTGACCAAAAGTTTTCTAAATTGCTAGCATTAATAGGAGTTTAGGAGGGGTAAGCCCATCAATGCCAAGTTCTAAAGAAATAATTCCAGTTCAAAATAGAATATTGATCGAAGCTGAAAAAGTTTTAGGTAAAAAAGGTATTTCAGGGTTAGAACTCAAATACATTGCAAAGATTCTCAAGGTTGCTCCGAGCACCATCAATTATCACTATTCAAGTAGCGAAGAGTTAATTTTCGACACTGCCCTGTTTTCATATAAAAAATATGTGCAAACCATCTTTGATGAGTCAGCAAATATTTCTGATCCAGAAAAAGTGCTTCGAATCTGGATAAAAAATACATTTGAATGGACAAAGGAGTTGCCTGGTATTGGTGTTATTCTTGAATTTCCAAGGCAAGTTATTAAATATGATAAGAATTCACCGGCAAAAGCTGAAGAGCTCCTGAAACATTTTTCACGCACTTCATCGGAGACTGGAATACAAAATGTTGCCTTTTTATGTTCTGCGATCAGATCGGTTCAGAAGAAACAAAGTTTTAGACTGTATAAGCCAGCGCAAATTGCATTTTTTATTGCAAAGGATTCTCAATTTGCAACCTTTTGTTCAGCTATTGGCTTTGCCACATTAGGTGGTGGGCTTTGGGTTGCAGGACGTCAACCTGAGAGTAAGGTAACGCCAGCCTGGCGCAATTTTGGCTTTAATCCACAAAATCAGATGCAAGATTCCGTTGCAGGCATCATAAAACTGCTTAAAAACTCATAATATATTTTAAATATCAATGTGATTTTGATAAACTGAATCCAATTCAGTTTGTATTCCGGGGGAAATATGAGCCGCTTTTGGGCTGAGAAACGCGTTTTATCTATTTCTCTAGTTTCATTCATTGCGATTTCCAGCTTATATGTATATCCGGCTCAGGCAACACTTGGAGTTATATCAAGCAGTGATGCAATTGGCGTATACATGGATCAGCCATATGTTCAAGGTTCATATTTAGCTAATAACTATCCTTCTATGACAGTAACTGACACATACAGTGCAACTACATCCGGGGATCCATGTCCAACTATTGGAAATGTAGGGACTTATAGTTATGCATCTGGGCAATGCAAGATAATCAAGCGCATCCAC